>Ga0209208_10006075_pt1 | contig 16693 bp, 14 predicted proteins | sample S1TSphfallax_3_FD_187694 | JGI IMG/M metagenome (GOLD analysis project Ga0209208, IMG submission 187694) | Host-associated microbial communities from peat moss isolated from Minnesota, USA - S1T2_Fd - Sphagnum fallax MG (SPAdes) (version 2) | ecosystem: Host-associated > Plants > Peat moss >...
GGGGGGGGGGGGCGGGGACAGGGTGAAAGCACAATAAGGGGGGCCACTTTGGGTATTTTCATGACATGTATGTAAAGTGTATTTTTAAAAAACATATTGCATTTAATTTTAGGTTTCACTTTTGGTATTTGGGTTTGATATTTTGATTTTCACAAAGTTAATGATACCTAATATTATTTGAAAAAAAATTTGTAAAAGTTTAAATTCAAGGAATATTGAATATATTTATGGTATATATAATATAATATAACTTATTTTTATTTTTGGACTACATAGGTTTGAGTTTGAATTAGTTAACTAGAAAATGTCTAAAATCAAATTTAAAATAATTACCCACCTCACATATCTTGTCATCTTCCATTTCAAAGTGGTTTGTCAAAATGTTAATTTACCACATACTTATGGTCATAACCCCCAAAAACACCCATTTGTGATATGATAATTACCAAACTCTTCACATGGTTCATACCCTGGTAATGTGCTTTCACCCAACAAACCTTCAAGAGAAGGTGGTGGACCTCTAGGCGCAAGTGGACCCCCAAGTGGAGGTGGATCCCCAAGTGGCGGAAGACCTCTAGGAGGAGGTGGAAATGGAATTCTGATTAGAGGCACAAAGGTGTCTTTTGTTATTGCCTAGTTAGGTTCCCCTTGGAACCCATGGTACCCACCATGGTATCCACCACTGGTGTTCACTACCCTTGTGTCATACCTAATTTACTTTACTAGGACAAATTTGGATGCGCATGTTTGAGTGTTTCGGAAAGCAATTTAGGTTAATGGTGAAAAGTGAAACACTAACATAGTGAACTTATTTTGTTTCGCCTTAAGAGATGTAATTTTAGAGTGCTAGGGTGAAAATTTTATGCAATTTCAACCTAGTTGCATTTTTTTGGAATTGGAAGCTACATTTTTTAAGCGTTATTGCACTGTTCAAAATGATGAACATGTTTCCATGGCTCTTAGAGTCATTAAGCAAGGCTATGATGAAAAGCTTGACATTTACTATGAACGGATCCTCAAATTTGTAACTATCTTCAACATAAAGTGGACGACAACTTGTTAACAATTTTTTTTTGAGTTGGGTTGGTCCCTATTTACAAATTGCAATGATAAGAATGAAGCAAGATACTTTATTTGAACACAAGGAATATGTAATCACTTGTGAAGAGACTATGGTAGATGGAGAGGAGTACCAAAAATTGTTGGAACCATCGAAAAAACTAAAGAAAGCACTGGACAACATTCAGATTGAAAAGATGTGTGGTTTCTATCATAAACCAGGGCATTTGAAGGAACTTTGTCATTGGAACCTAGAAAATCTAAACAACAAATTGAAGGACAAAAAAGAAGTTTTGGTGAACATAGTTTGTTCTCATGTAGGGAAAGGAATGAATGGAAATCACGAAAAATAGGGGAACCAAATTCAAGGAAGTTCAATCTACTATTGTTTCATATGTAATTCATCGGAACATAAAATCTATGATTGCCCACATAAATTAGTCACACGAGAAATATTGTGAGACAAAATCTCTCGTGCATAACCAAAAAAAGGATGAGGCTATTGTCAACATGGTTTTAGTTGAAACAAGGAACCAAAACCTAAGATTGGTGTTGCATTTGGAAAAGGAGCCTTGAAAAACTAAGGCTACAAAATATTGGGAAAATGAGGAGCAGTTGCAAAAGGCCTTTGAATAAATCATCCAACAAATGCAAGCACCAAAGTCCATAATGGAAACAACCCCAAGGAGCCAACCACCAATGCAAGAGTCATCTAGACCACTAAAAATTAGAACAAATTATGCTGACAATGGAACAATTATTGAAAAGCAAGACGTGTTCCAAAAAATCGATTAGGAATTACTAAGTATGAAACATACTCTCACCCTTGGTCAATTCATGCATTTGGCCCTTGATTCAAAATAGTATGTGGTTTCTATAGTATCGTTGAATAGCCAATCAACCCATCCTTAAGCTCCACCTTCCGATGTAAGGTCAATAATTATAGATTTTCACATGGCAGGAATATGGTGCATGTGGGGAAAAACCTAATTGAGGATGTTATATTGGATGGGGGGTAAGGTGTTAACATTATCACGGAGGATTTGAGGAAAAAATTAAGATGACTTATCTTGAAACCTAGACCCTATACCTTTAAGATGGCAAACCAAACCATAACTACACCAATAGGGTTAATCCGAAATTTGAAAATCCATATCCATGGTATTTCATATATCATCACCTTCATAGTGATGAAAAATAATGTATTGGATGCCAATTACTCCATGTTGTTGGGTCATCCATGGTTATAAGATGCCAAGGTTACACATGATTAGGGGAATAACCTCATAAGCATTGAAGGTAATGACACTATCTACTCCATAACAATATCAAAACATTTGGATAGTAACACCAAATGTCTAGAAGTTTTGTCATGCTATAACTTTGTTAACAAAGTCACAGATGAGGAGGAAGACATGCTATTGGTAGCCGAACCAGGTTTGTTTACAATTGGCACCATCACTTTACTAGAGCCAAAAATCTTTACAATGGTGGCAGCTAATGCAAAAATTAATATGAATGGAAAAACTAATATTAATGCTAAAATCAATATTAATACCAATATCAATACTAATATGAAAATCAATATTGATGAACCAATTTTTGATGTTCCACACACACCAAGTGAAATTTTAATAGACACTACGCCAATTTGGATCAAAGTGTAAGACACGAAGATGGGAGAGTGGAATCTATCAGAAGAAGTTTAAATTTTCCCTTTGAATTTGGGTACTCACTACAAACCACAAGTGGTGAAATTGGACCCTTGACACGCTCCCAAGCTCCTTGATAGACTCAAATATGAGTTTGAAATGAAAACAATGGAAGAGTAAGGAGTTGGGGCACGTTCCTTGGTTCGTAGCACTTTGGGGGTAGAGGGGCATGCTGGAGTTCCGGGATGGGACTAGGAAGAGTGACAAGAACTTACACATTCACACAAACTTGCACAAAACTAAGCAACAAGTTGGTTAGTGCATAGTTAGAGCACTTTTGGTGCTAAGACGAGCCACAGGCAAACTTGGACTCCCAAGATTCACCATAGCCCGAACTTGGGGGAAGCCATCACCTTCCCCCTTATAGTATACTTTGTGCCTCTTCACAAGGCCCACATCCAAATGGCATTTTGTCCTAGGACTCCCAAATGGGAATTTCAAAATTGCCAAAGTTGGGACTCTCGCGACTTTGGGGCCCCATAACTTTGCATGCAAACCTTTGATTGAAATGAAATCTAAAGCAAAGTTGTAGCCTTGTTAAGAGCTTTCCAACAATATGTCGCACACTACCTACACGCAAGGAAATTGGGTCGATTCCTAACTTTTAGTGGTCAGGAATCAAATTGCCAATTTGACTCTTTGCCTTTCTTTTAGCCATAACTTCTGTTTTAGATGTCCAAATGGGTCATCCAAGCCCATTTTAAATATTTACGTTTCAATATCTTTCCAATAATATAAAGAACTACTCAATCCATTGATTTTTTGCCCTTGTTATTACTCTCTAAACATTCAGGAGTCCACCAAGACTCCAATTCCCAAGGTGGGAGCTCCCTTGGGAGTGTGAAGGTTCATTCCCTCACAATTTCTTTCACTACCGGGCTTCCTCTCTTGGCCTGTAACCTTGCAATCCCTTGCCTTGGTCACAAGCCCAAGGCTAGGGTTGTGATAGTTGTAATCGCGTTGGACTCCCAAATCTTCAAAAATTGATTGTAGGGGTCAAAATCCATTGGATTAAGGAGTTCCTTATATCATTGGAAAGCTTTTGGAGCTTAAATATTTAAATTGGGCTTGCGTGACCCATTTTGACACTTAAAACACAAGTTATGACCAAAAGAAAGGTCGGGAGTCAAATTGCCAATTTGATTCCTAAGCACTAAAAGTTAGGAATCGCCCCGATTTCCTTAGGTGCAAATAGTGTGCAACATATTGTTGAAAAGCTCTCAACAAGAGTTACAACTTTGCTTTAGACTTCATCTCAATCGAAGGTCTGCACTCAAAGGTATGAGCCCCTAAAGTCGCGGGAATCCTAGTTGTGGGAATTTCAGGACTCCCACTTGGAAGTCATGGGACAAAATGACATTTGGGTGTTGGTCTCGTGGCCAGGCACAAAGTATATAATAAGGGGGAAGGTGGTGGCTTTCCCCAAATCTGGGCTGTGGTGAGTCTTGTGAGTCCATGTTTGCCCACGGCTCATCCATGCACCAAAGTGCTTTAATTACGCATTAACGAACTTATTGTTTGGTTTATGTAAGTTTATGTGAGTGATTGAAATGTTTCTTAATCTTTCTAGTCCCATCCCGAAGCTCTAACCCCGAAGTGCTACGAACCAGGGAGCAAGCCCAACTCTTTCTCCTTCCGTTGTTCACCTTTGGATTTGCAATTGAATGCATCAAGGAGCTTGGGGGTGTATCAGTGGGGGTGTGTCAGATATGTTACAGAATTGTTTTATTTTTATTTTTCCTAAAAAGAAAATGGTAGGTTATTTACTTAATTATTTTTTATTTGTTTTAAAGTGTCAATTTATCATTAAACACTAGCAGATTTCAAGTGTTTAGGTTTATATTTATTTTCAATCAAATACCAAAAAAACCTTGGGAATTCACCGAGTAGGCCTAACAATTAGTTTGAAAAAATAGGAGTTTTAGTAGTGATAATTGTGAAAGAATCCTTCAAAGATTGAAAGGCATTTTCAACTTCAACTCCCCAAGAAAAAGGTTGATCCTTCCTAATCAACCAAATAAGAAGGGCCATTATTGAAGAATAGTGGGCAATGAAACATTGAAAAAAATTGACAAATTTAAAAAAACATTGAACATCTCGAACATAATCTAGAGTAGTGCAATCAACAATGCTTTGAACTTTATATGGATCCATATGAATGCCATGTCCAGAGATGACGTAACCCAAGAATTGCATTTAAAATTAATGGAATTCACATTTTTCCAATTTGGCATAAAGTCTAACCTTTCAAAACTTTTCCAAAACTAGACATACATGGCGCTCATGGTCCCCCATGTTCTTTTAAAAAATGAGGATGTCATTGATGTAATAAACCATGAAATCATCCAAGTATTCATGAAAGATATTGTTCATTATATGTTAGAAAACAACAGGTGTGTTAGTAAGGCAAAATGGCATCACAACATATTCAAAATGGTCGTAATGGGTTTTGAACATTGTCTTCCATTCATCGCCTTCTCAAATGTGCACCAAGTTATATGCTCCACATAGATCAATCTTCGTGTACACCTTGGCATGACTGAGCTAATCCAATAACCTTGAAATCAAGGGCAAAAGGTATTGACTCTTAATGGTGAGTCGATTCCACGATAATCAACACACATTTGTAAAAAACCATATTTCTTTTTGACAAATAGGATCAAGGCCCATTAGCTAGGGACTTGAAATGACAAATCAACCCCTTTTCAAGGTTTTCATCAATGTACTCACAAAAAACTATAAGTTCATCTTGTGACAAGTTATAGATCAGCTCAAATGGAAATTGTGTTCCTTCTTCAAGATTAATGATACAATCATATGGATAATGTTTTGGTAAGGTTTCAACATTCTTTTTTTCAAACACATCCTTGATCTCCTTATACTGGGAAGGAATCTCATGACAAGGTGATTTGACATCTAATGTGAAAAGAACATATGTCACAACCCTACCTTGGGCTCACAACCAAAGCAAGGGCTTGCAAAAATGCGGGCCAAGAATGAAGCTCGAAAGTCACATTTCATGCTCCTGGGAGTGTAAGAAAATATTAGGGAATGAACCCACACACTCCCAAGTGGGCTCCCACTTTAGGAGTTGGAGTCCTGGTGAACTCTTAAATTTTTAGAAGGCGATTACAAGGGTGAAAACTCATTGAATTGAAAAGTTCCTTATACCATTGAAAATCTCGTGAAACGTAGATGTCTAAAATGGGCTTGTATGATCAATTTGGATACTTAAAACATAGGTTATGGCCAAAAGAAGGACTGGAGTCAAACTGCCAATTTGATTCCCGACCACTAAAAGTCGAGAATCACCTTGATTTATTTACGTGCAGATGGCGTGCCACATATCATTGAAAAGCTCTTAACAAGGGCTACAACTTTTCTTTAGACCTCACCTCAATCAAATGTTTACACAAAAGTTATGGGCTTTCAAAGTCACAAAAGTCCCCATTTTGAAAATTTCGAGACTCCCAAGTTGGGAGTCTCGAAACAAAATTACATTTGGGTGCAGGGCCTGTGGCCATGCACAAAAAATACTATAAGTGGGAAGGTGGTGGCTTCCCCCAAGTTCGGGCCGTGATGAGTCTTATGAATCTATGTTTGCCCATGGTTTGTCCGTGCACCAAAAGTGCTCCGACTATGCATTAACTAACTTGTTTGGTTTGTGCAAGCCCGTGTGAATAATTGATTTGCTTGTCACTCATCTTAGTCCACATGTCAAAGTTCCAACACGCCCCTCTACCCTTGAAATGTTACGAACAAGGGAACGTACCCCAATTCCTTATACTTCCTATGTGTTCATTTTGGGCTCGTAGTGGAGTCTATCAAGGAGTTTAGGGGTGTGTCAACAGATATCAAAAATGCATCTCCTTTCTTGGCAACTTGCATGAAACCTGTTACTTCAATGAACAAAAATTATGAGCTTTTGACATTTTGGGCATCCTCCAAATATTTATGACATTCAAAAAAGTTACTACAATACTTGTTTAGATGGTAGTCTTTGCCTTCAGTAATGATGCTTTTAGATGTAGGTTTCTCACATTTTGATGTTATTTTTTGAAGCACATCAAAATGAAAACTTTTTGTAATACTAATCCACTTGAGGGTTGTGCAAAATGAGCTATGATAACTTAATGTCAATAGGGTTTATTGGGGATGAAATGACATTGATGGCCACCTTGCTCAAGTATGTGTCTCAATAGTAATATTTAAAACCTTCGTTTCATGTATCACATGTCCTAAAAAAAGAGTTTGACCATCAATGACCTCCACAACTACAAGTCGGATTTTCTTCACAAGAATCATCTTATGTCATCGCATTAGTTATTGTCGATGAAACACCCAAATGCATTAGAATGAAGTAATGCTTCAGTTTCCATTGTCATGGATTCGTTATATTTGATCGTGATTGGCAATAAGAAACAAGGTATTGGGTCTAGGGTAAATTGGGACCATTTGAACACATGATGCATTTGAGTCCATTTTCATAGTCCCTATTGAGACTGGACGTTTTCATTTCTTGAATCTTCAAAAGATGGTGTGTGAATAGAAGTGGCTTGAGTTGTATGTGATAGTTGTTTCTTGGGGTAGTTAGTAGCAATATGACCTAGTTTTCCATAATGCATGCATAGTTTGTCCACACATCATCATTGCTTATGTTGTTCCATGAGTGGTTTGAATTGTGTTTGATCAATTTGCATGGGATCATCTTTTGATGTAGATGTTATTGATGGAGACATCATAGCAAGTCCAAAAACTTTTGGGACTATCAACAACTCCTAATGTTTCTTTTATCAATGTTTTAAAAACTTATTATAATAAACAACTTGAGCAATTATTGGACTTAATGTGGATGTATCTAACATGGTGAACAATAGGTCCTTCACTTCATTCTGTAGTTTATATTGAAATTGATTCATGAATGTTGTTTCATCCCATGATATGTCACAAGCCAATTGCCTAAAACATGATGCATACATAGTAGTTGGGCTTGGTCTTTGAGAAAGAGCTTTCCATTAACCAGTCAATGTGCATTTTTTGCCAAGTCTCTAAAGGTGGTGCTAAATTCCTCCACAAATGCCACAAGATCATTCAACAATGGAGATTATCACTCTAACAAAGGTGCAAGCCATGCTAAAGATGGGCCTAATAACAACATGCCAATAAGGCCAACCTAAGTTGGGCCATTTGGATAATGATGGGGGTGTAACTGAATGACTAGTCACATTTGGTTAATGAAACTTCAAAATTTGGAACATTTCCCATCAAACCTATCAAGAAGGTTGATTCATGGCTCCTTTACTTCGGATGGTGTCATGGGAACACATCCTAATGATGTTGATGCTTGAACACTTTGAAGATGAGCAACGAACTCACGAAAAGCTTGATTCTTTTGTTGCATATGCTTAAGAGCAACAAGGACTTCTTCCACAAACACAACCATCTCTTCTATATACATACAAATGATTATGAACATAGTGAAATATGACACCAATAAGAGGTGGGTAATGCATAACTTTAATCAACAACAAATGGGTAATTTGAAACTTCTTGAAAACTTTTCCTTTGTAGAAGAAGAGTAATCCACACTCAACTTCAAAAATAATCTAAATCTTAAAAGACTTATAGACACAAAAATAGATGTAGACCTAATGGAGTTTGTTCAAATTGTCAAATACATGAAGAACCACAAGGACAAAGGTTAAAGGAAAGGTTTAAATTTAATTTTCAAACAAGGAACAAAACAAAATTATGTGATTCAAAAATAAAAACATAAGAACTAAAAACAAGAACTCGAAATGTGCAAAACAAATGTGAAAATTAATTTTTATTATGTTCACATACGCAAACATGAGGATAGATGCAAGGTTGAGTGGCTCACTTTTGTGACATAATGAAATTTTTTCATGGGCACCTTTGTTTAAATGTGTATGGTAATTTATATATATATATGCACACACAATAATTGGCAATTCAATTTAAACTAACAACTTCATTATGAACACATTCGTGTAATTATTTTTTGAAAACAAATTCATCCACTAGTAATAATGGACTTTTAAAGTTTGAAAATAAGGATTGGTTGGCTAGATTCAAAATTAGAAAATACAAAAATTTATATTGATTTCCATTCTAAATGTGTTATAGTGATTCAATATAGGTCATAATATGAGATGAAAAATTCAAGTCAACAATCCTTCCCATGAAAATTTTAACCAAATGATAGTTATGGACTTTTCAATGGTTAGAATTGGATCATATTTTCATAAGTCCATAGAAGGTGCAATTTGAACTATTTTTCAATTTTTTTCCTTCATAAAAGAATGTTTCCACAAAATCTACATGGGGCACTATTAATATGGACTTTTATCACTCCATGACACATGTTTAATTAATAAAATAGGAGCAAATTGCTAGCTCATCACTAAACCAATGTTGTTTTTGGACTTATGAATAATGAAATGCTAAATCTTGCATACACCCATGAACATGAAAAAATAATAACAAAACTATGATGCAAAATCATGCTTAAAATTGGTGTTGAACAAATTGAAGGAAATGAAGGGTTGTATTTTTATTTATACCCTTTTGGAGACTCAGCTCAAGGAAGCTTCCAAGGAGGCTTCTATGTGTGCATCAAATAATTTTTTTTTGAAAACCTTCCTAACTGAGAGTCAACTACGAGTTAACTGAAACTTAATTAGGACTTGATTCGAAGTTGACTAAGAGTTACCTAATAGTTAATTATGACTTAACTTAGAGTTTGATGGGAATTAATTGAGAGTTAATTACGATTTAATTATGAGTTAATTGAGTTAACTGAGACTTATTTATAATTAATTAAGATTTAACTTGGACTTAACTTATAGTTCATTTGGACTCAATTGGGAATTAACTAAAAATTAAAAAATTATGGATGAACATTATGGATGAATTCCATTCATTAAAAAATGGTGTCTAATGTTCGCATCCATCAAACTTCATAATCAGAAACTAATTGTTTGTTTAATACCTAATGGACATTGGAATGTAGACACATGGAATGATCGCATGTATGAATGTTATACATTAGTTGTAGAATAATTGTTCATTATGCAACCACTTTTCAACAGTCCTAACTTAATTGCATTATGTAACTACAATGCAACTCCTTAAAAAGTGAAATTTAGTTCATTAGACAATCATATATACAGTGCATAAAAATTATTGTATAAGACAACCATTTACAATTATGTTGTAACTACCTAACAACTAGCCTATTTTCTGATGTGGAAATTTATTTATTAATTAATGTATTTATAAATTATAGTTGCAAAGGAATTACACTATTGATGTGGTAATTGCAACAAAGTTGTATTGGAGTGGTTCTTGAACTCTAGTTGTAAGGTAGTGTCATCTTTGTGGACATAATTTTTCATAATGACATTACAAAAATGATGGGTACATGCACTAAAACCTCATTACAAGTTCGACTATGATGACATATCTATGATTATTCATTTAAGGAGGATGAATTAAATGCAATGCCCATATTGGTGTGAAAATTTGTTATAACTACTACAACTTTTGCTACATGATGATGAATGAACAACTGTTAATGTTCAAATTAAATCAAATCACATTGGCCACAAAAGCCTCCTTTGTTGTGCTTCAAAACCTAACACAAAAAATGTTAAAATGAATTATATTCCAATTAAAAGATGCAAACAATGTTAATAGAAAGCAAAATTTAAGCATGCAAACATGTCCTCCATGAATAATTTCTAATCATGATATTTTTATTGCATTTTTTTTTCAATTACATTTATTGGATTCTGATGTCCAATTCTAAACACCCCATCCAACTTTGAGGGGTTTTACATACATAAATTTGCTTGTTCAAATTGCTTCAACAAAGTTGTCATCTTTCTCAAGTTGCACCTATGCACTTTGTGGGGTGAACTCTAGCCCCCATGCCAAAATGCCAATGATGTTCAACAACGTGTCAAAGGTTAAACATACCAACTAGGGCCATCATACGTCAAGCATTTGTTGTGCTTGGGTTTGAAATTCATCCCATTTAAATTCCATTTAAAAAAAAACTCAATCAAAGGCTTTTTTCTTCCATTTTTGCTTTGCATGCATGTTGTTCAAAATACAAACATTCATAAAAGTGTGGTTTTATCATTTAAAACCCCTAGGACGAATAGATGGACGCCTAGATCTACCCATTTGCATTTGAAGGCCATGTGTTTGGTTCAAGTGTCTATGAAACAACCATTTAGCCACATACAAACTAGTGCATGCATTCACCTTGCAACACCCTTTTTAGCTTGCATATACCCATTTGTTCTCTTTTATTTCATCTCCATGCTCATCTTGCATTGAAAGAGGAACCTTTTAAGGTGCAAGAATTGGGTTAGGGATTGAATCTATTAAAAAATCCAGCAAAAAAATTAAGCATGTTTAACGTAAGCATGAAAGTATGGCATATCAAAACCATTTTAGCAACACAAAGAAGAAAACGATGATGAACAATTGCTTGTCATCGTTTTTTATAACACAATGCAAAATAAAAGAAAATTAAAAAACTAACAAAAGGGTGTAGGGTGGAGAGTGTACTTGGAGACATAGGCAATGGTGATGGCACGATGGAACTCACATTAGAATAAGTGATGGAAATGGCACAATCTTTAATAGAAAAACTCCTTTTTTTTAAAAATTCGACTACATAACATTTGCAACTACGTTTCAATTGGGTTTTAATAAAAATATATTATTATTATTTTTATGGAAATTACTATTTAAGTTGAGTTGTCTATTATATTGGGATATAATTGAAAGCATTTTTCAATTGGGTGATGATTTGTCGAATATTCCCAACATCAACAATGTCTCCAAGTTAAATGCCCAACTATCTTGGTAAACAATGAAACATGTTTAATTTTAACTAAATGGCCATTTTTGAAATATTCTTGGCATCTAAGGTTGTTTAGTTGGCACACAATCAAAACATTGACTAGTGTCCAACTATTTTGGTGACACCATCAACGCACATATATGGATGTTAAAATGTATTAGAGGATGGATGAATTGTAGTCTTGTTTGCAAATTTGTTGCAACTATATCTTTTAGTTAGGCTAAACAACTAGAAGGCAACTTAAAATTTGTACATATAATATTGTAATATTTATTTAAAATTATGATAACATTAAATTACATGTAAATTTTATTTGTACAAATGAATGGTTTTTTGTGTGCATATAAATATTGTAAATATTATATTTTTAAAATCTAAAATATATGTTAATAATAATGTTTATGTTCAACACACATGTAATTTATTATTTTTATGTATATCATTAAACAACATATCAAGTAACGATACATAATCAATAATGTTGTGCAACTTTAATGTTTATTCATTTTTATACACATAATATCTTAATATTTGTTTTAAATTATGAGAAAAACTCATTATTAAACAATAATGTACCTTATGTCATTGGCCAAGTTTGAATGCATTCAATTGAATTTTCCTTCAAACCCCTTTTGCAATTTTTTGGATTTCCAACAGTAATACCCATTAAAAATTCAATAATATTGTTCACATTTTAGGTCTCAAAATTACAAAATCAACTTTATTAGATTAAATGTGGCAAGGGCTTTCCAATAATACCAAGAACACCCCAAATTCAAATATAGTTTCCAATCTTGATTTCTTTTAAAAAATCAATGAAAAAGTGGTTCAATAATCAATTGATTCCACACTATAGCTCCAAACATTTAAATCCAAGTTTGTGCACCCCCTACTCATTGAAAACTTTATGACAATAAGTTCCATAGCATAACTCAAAATACCTTGGTTTGGGAAATATCATTATGACAAAATAAAACAAATTACCTTCCTTCATGGATAGATAATGTAACATGTGTTGTTGGCCCCAAGTGTGAACACATCAATTCATTTTCCCTTCTAAACCCAATTTTTTGTAATTTGTTTGAAGTTTCAACAAGAAAATCATTCAAAATTCAATATCTTCCACACTTTAAGTATGAAAATTATGAAATAAACTTCATCAAATTTGACTTAGGAACTACTTTCCAACAACATGAAGTGCACCTTTGGATTCAAATACAATTTTTATTCATGATTTTATTATTTTTACTAATAAAATGGTTCAATAATCAATAACCTTTGCATCGTAACTCCAAAAATTATGGACCCAAGTTAGTGCACCCTTACTCATTGTTAAGTTTTCAAAGATATCAATAGCATTACTTGAAGCAATTTGGTTTGGAAAAATCAACATGATAGAACAAAAAAAAACACATTATCTACCTTCATAAATAGATTAAATTACATGTGATTTTTTCTTGCATAAAATGAATGGTTATGTGTATTGCAAATAAAAATCAATTTCAAAATAAATTTTGAAAAAATTATGAATTACAAGTTTGTAATGATGTATGTTTTATATTTATTATTTATTATTTATTTGCAAACCAAATGTTAGTTTACAACAAATCAAGTAATGAAATATGATAGAAATTAATTAATTATTAAAGTACATATAAACATTTTTTGCATACATATTGAATGGTTATGTATGATGAATCTTTTTGTGCATATAAATATTACACTTTAATTTGAAAATAAAATTAAAGAAATTCTGAAATATAAATCAACTTAATAATGCTTATGTTCAATACATGCACAATTTATCATTTATACGTAGATCCAAGTTTAGTTTACAACATATCAAGTAATGATACTTAATTAATATTTTTTTGGAATATGTTCAATACATGTGTAATTTATTATTTCCATGTAAATTCAATTTTAGTTTACAACATATCATGTAATGATACTTAATTAATATTTTTTAGAAATTTAATTTTAATTCTAGTGTTGGCTATTTATTCCAACCATTTTTTCAATTTATTAGAAATATTTATTTATTTATGATAAAATAGAATAATGATTAGAATAACTAGTAAATATATTTAATAAATTATTATGTAATTTCAAATTTTATTTAACATTGTTTCACACTACTATATTTTTAAATATATATTTTCTATATTTATAATTTATTATTATTATATTCATTCATAATAATTCCAAAAAATTAGATAAAAATACGAATAATAATAATAACTAGCCTAACTTACTTACAATATTATTATTAATGTTGTTGTAATTATAACCAATTATTAATTATCGTTACATTATAATAATTACTATCATTCAAATATAATTTAGAATTATTATTTAATATTTATATTCTAGTTAACTTTTTGTTTTATGAAATGTTAATAATAAGTTATAATGAATTTGGAATTATAAAAAAAATCAGTAATAATTAATTATTTAATAGATAAGTACATTTAATGCTGATTATTTTTTAAAAATCGCCATATTATTTAGTAAATGATGATAATATGTTTAATTGTTTAATTATACAATTAAAAATAGTGATGAATAATTATTACAAATAATTAAGGTAAGTAGTTATATCTAGGCTAGGTAGATTATTAGTTTAAGTTTAAGCCTAACTAAGTTTAGATTAACTTGTATAATTAGATTATAACTATTTGAGTAGTAATGAGGTTGTAAGTAGGTTACAAGTTATAACTAATTTGTTTATCCCATATTGTTTGGCTTCCATTCTATGAATCCAAACTATATAAAAGAATGCATTAGGATTGTTGGAAAACACAATAAACATGAAAAATGTAATAGTCATTTGGGATGAGCCAATCAAAGACATTCAACCTTAAAGGCTAAACCAAATGAAGTAAGATTTCATTTATTAATTGCCATGTGGCATAGGTCTAGGCCTAACATAGGTGCCTAGGTCTAGCCCTAACTTAAGCCTAAGTTAAGTGGCTTATGTTTAGGTTTAGGGCTAACATATGCTTATGCACCATGTGGCCTAGCCTATTAATGTGGATGTGCCATGTGTCATTGAATTATTTGTTGACCCTAAACTTTATGAGCATGCTACATGTCATTTAACTATTCGTCGATCCCAAATTTTATGAATGTGCTACATGTCAACATTATGAATGTGCCACATGTCACCAAACAACTAACCAAATGTTTAATTTACATAATTTCATCCTAGTTGAAATTGTAATTATATATTTTTGTTGACGTCATGCTTAATCAGCAGATGAAGTTCATTCACTAGTTGAATAAAATTGACAACATCCCTCGATTAGATTGGTAGAACAATTTTCAACTAAATTGACAAGTAGTGGCATGCAATGGTTATTATTGTGGTGTTGATATGTGGCACACACTTTCGTCTTGTACTTGTTGACAACACTGGTTAGTAGTTGCAAAAATTACTTTTCAATTGCAAAAAACAAGTTGCAATTATATGTGTAATTTTTGACTTGGTTTGTAGTTGAACACTAGTTGAAAATTTAGTTACAAAAAGGAGGATTTTGTATTAATGAATGGAGCTCACATTGGAATGAACGATGGTGTTATAGATGAAGTTGTGTGCAGTGCTCCTGGAGATGTTTGACACTAAAGTGCTGGGCCCACTAAAAATGCAGGAAGGGGAAGAGGAAAAGGGGTTGCAGGCCCTAGAAAGGGGTTTGGTAGGTTTGTAAAATGGGTTTGAAAAAAAAAGTTCAAAAGAAAGGGAACTTTTTTTCTTAAACCCGCCCAAAATGAAACTGTTACACGTGGTTTGCCAATCCGAAGTCAGTGGATGAATTGCCCTCCATCCAAAATGGGACTAGTGTAGTCATAGAGGCTGGTTCACTCAAGCCCCTTCTCTTTAACTCTTTGATGTCATTGAGATTGTCCGATTGGTATATCATAGTGTAGGGGGTAGCTTCAACAAATGTTTGCTGAATAATTAGCTAAATTTTTAGATTTCATTCAGGAAATAGAATATTTTTGAATATTATAGAAGATTCTCAAAATTCCTTCTACATTTTTTTGGTGTGAAAATAGTATAATTTTAAATTTATTCTTTGAAATAAATTGTGCCAAAGTCCTCAAGGTAGTATGATATGTATGCACACTTTGCCATCCATTTCAATCAACTCATATGAATAAGGCACACATAAAAAATACAATGGACTTTGATTACCCAAAGGTTACCATGACTTATGGGCATGTAATTTATTTTGGTGCAAAATTTCAAAAATATATGAAAAAAGGTTCTGTATTCCTTGTTTTTGGGGGGGGGGGAAAAACAAATTCCCCGAAAAAATATTTTTCACCACATTCCAAGATGGATTTTAGTTTGGGCACATTCTTTGAATCAATCTTTCATTTTAAAGAAATATGTTCTAGACACCTTTTGTCATTTAAATGCTAAATCCTTCTTGGGACGCTCCCAATTGATGCAACATTAAAAAAATAGAAAATAATTTATGAAAAAAACATTTGATGAGGCAGACGAAACAATGAACACTCTATGTTGGAATGTGATAAAGATTGGTAACTAATCATGGTTATTGTTAGTGCCCATGTGAGAGCCTCTATCAATATTTAGCACCTCCAACATGCAATCTTAGTTTCTCCCACCGCCCCACCCCCTCCTCAGTGTTCACCCTTAAACCTCAACAAGTGGATTGTACGAAGTGATTGCCTATTAAGGCTCACCACCTGAGCCAATCATTATCATTGGCCAATGAAAAACATTCATTTACTACTACTGACGCTCTTGTAAGACACTGTTAACATGTGCACTTTGACCAGTCTAAATGAGTTTCACAATTTTTAGCTGTAAAATTTCATCCATAAAGTACCATAGAGACCATTGTAGGGGGTGTGGATGGACCCAAAAAGTACCATAGAGACCATTTTACTAATGCCTTTGGGCATACTCTTGGAGGCCCAAATAGCGGGTGTGGATGGACCTACTCTTGGAATCAAAGGAAGGCCCGCTGTTTCAAAAAGGGATGAAGGTTTT
>Ga0209208_10006076_pt1 | contig 16689 bp, 14 predicted proteins | sample S1TSphfallax_3_FD_187694 | JGI IMG/M metagenome (GOLD analysis project Ga0209208, IMG submission 187694) | Host-associated microbial communities from peat moss isolated from Minnesota, USA - S1T2_Fd - Sphagnum fallax MG (SPAdes) (version 2) | ecosystem: Host-associated > Plants > Peat moss >...
ACATCGCAGTTGGTGGATTGGACAACATCTTCAGGGGGCCAGAGTTGATGAACTGGTTGATCCTGTTTTACAAAAGCATAAACAAAATGTTGATGGATTAGTAAAATTAATTGCATTGTGCGATATTCTTTTGTGGTGCAATGAATTTCAATTTTGTATTAAGGAGTGGACTGTTATCACAAAGGATTCATAAATATTCATTGAAAAGAGAAATGAAAAAAACCCTTGATATTTCAAGTTTGTCAAGGGCATATGTGTGACGGTTCTTTGGTTGGTCCAAGCACAGAAGGAAACGCTTGCTGATGCTCTACTACACCCATAACATGGTGTGCTCAATTCAAATCAATTCAAATTAATTCTCATAAGTGTGAAATGAGCATACTGTGAAACTTTGACCACAACTTTCATAAAATAAGCAACTTACTTGATTGGGTCAAGTCAAATCAAGTCAAATCAGTCTAGTGGGAAACCTTATACATATTATCTAGCACATATACAAGAGTTACTTGATTCTTTCATTGACCTACAACAATTCCAAAAGAAAAGGAGCTCACATCTTGAAATAAAGTTGGAGGTGCCTTTGGAGGAAAAAGGTGCCTCGTAGATTTTCCCAAGAAGTCACTGAACCAATTCTTCTTATTTCTCATTGTCACTTCCCCCTAGAAGTATTTCATTGGCGGTGCTTGTAAGTCCTGGAGAAATCGACTTGTACACACTCAATCATTGAAGCATCACAAGAAGCCATGTAAGGAGTATGTGAAGGATATCCAAGATGGGTACTATTTCATATTAAACATGGATGGGCCTCAGATCATCTTTGATGAGACATGAAGCCCTCTTGAAATACCTACTGCAGTATTCTGCCCCCCTTTAACAAACAAAGATTGGGATTATCCATGTGCAATTTCTTTGTTGAGTTTATTGATCTAACTACCATTTCGAGAAACTGAAACCACAGGCTTGGTTAAGCTACCAGCAAACCAACCAAGGAACCCATCCCCAAAAGCCTAAAGAAACTGAAGGAGAAAGTATTGGTGAGGACATGAGACCAAAACCTTCAGGAAGTTGAAGTCCTGATCCAAAGATATGTCTCAACCTTGCACCAAGGGTCAGTGTGGAGAATGGGAGTCTGGAATGGGTCAAGGTAGCGTGTCGTGCAAGGTAGAGTGTACAGTGCCAGGTTAATATTTTTTTAAATGTGGTCCCACATTATAATGTATGGCTTACATTGGGTACAAAAAATATCTTACCAGTCAACTAGATGACATCTTTTCAACACTAAGAAAATTGTAATTGGGTGAGTTCAGCTTGAAGGGTTATGTAGATCACCTTGCAAAACTGTAAAGGACTTGGAGAAATTTCTTGGTGTATTTGGAGGCCAGCTTTAGGTGGATAAGAACTTTGGCAAAAAATAGTAGTAATGGCCCTTGCTTTTTAGGAGGCACCTTATTGGCTTTCATTTCAATATTGCACAGAGCTGCCCAGAGTTTTCCTATTGTGCTAGGCAGCTCTTAAAAAGTTCATATAACAAGCAGCCAGAGACAAGAAACTCTCCTTAGAAGGGCCAGCCCTACTCAATGACACTATACACAGAACCCATGTATGTCAAATTTTGAAACCATTTCTGTCAGCTAGGCGTATTGATCTCCCTGATATTTAAGGGTTAAATATCTTGGAAGGAACTGCATGTAAGGGTATCTTAGACTTTAAAGAACAGCTCCCATCCTATAACTGGCACTATTAAGAAGATGTCTGGATGCATGACACTCCCAGTGTCTACACTCATGATAGGTTTGGCCTATACTTGTTGAAGCCAGTGTTCAGCAGTTATTAGAGACAGGAACAGACCCCCGGGGGTTATTAGGATGGTTCTTAGGATTCATAACCAAGGTTCTGAAGAAAATAAAAATTCTGACATATATATCCACAATTCTCAAGTTTTTTGGAAAATAAATAACTACCCATAAAACTGCCGGGTTTTTCATGGAACCTGTGAATCCTTTGAGGTTTAAGAAAATAACGGGGACCAACAATTCTTTGATTCTGATCTTTTCTCAAAGAAACAAAACCCACGGTTCTCTGGTTCTGAAATGTATAGAAACCCAAACCTGTGGTTCTTCATAAATTTGAATAACCTCACAAAACTGGTTGTTGCGCCCATCATTTGAGGTTTTGTGGTTACGGTGTTCATCGATGCTAGTTGATGAAGTTTTGGACTTGTTGATGATTTATAACATTAATGAGTCAAGTATAAAGACTGCATCTACCAAACAGCAGACATGAGTCTTGATTCTTGATAGTGAATTGAGCATGCTCTTTTCCCTTGTTGGCGTTAAAAATCGGTTGCACTTAAAAGAAACTAAAATATCTCTACCCTTAATTATTAGCTTCAATAAACAGACTTTCTCAAGTGAAGTCATAATTATAGTTGTTGCTGGCTTGGAGCTTGGACAGTTTTGAATATTGGAGGGGTTCGTAGCTTCTACAGTCATCACACTTGTCCTGGGTTCTCAAAGCCTTTTGGAATCAATGGAAATTGTCTTTCATTCCTTACAGTTCCCTCCCTTTGGAGCTCCATAGACAATGTGATTGGTGGGAGTTCAAGAACTGTCAGACAAGAGGTTAGTCTCAATGAAGGAGATGGAGGTCAACCCATTCCCAATTGTCAAAGTGATCCACTTGGAGATGCTGAAGAAGACCAGCTACCATTTGGAAGCTGGTACGATCTCACCTTTAGGTCTCTTCTATCTCTTGGTTTTCATTGAATGCCACCTCAGTTATTGAATAACATACGAAAATTTGGATATCTAGATATGTATAGCCCCCTCATTTGTATAAAAAATCAAGTGGGATGGAACAAACAACTACTACAAATTGGATCCCTAGAGAGTTTTTTTTTTTTTTTAAAGGAAAAATAACAAAGGAGAAGCAAATCCCCAAGCCTTGGGTGAACATAATTTTCCAAACCCAAATAAAATCAATCCATAGAATGTTATTCATAATATATGTTTCTTGTTTGTATTTGAAATTGCATTGTCTATATATAAAATAACAACAATTGTGCTAAACTATATGTTGTCACTCGATGTGCTACCTACTTACCCTACGTCTACCTACCTACCTTAACTAACAACCTACCTACCCCAATGACCTACCCACTTACTTGCCTTACCTATAATGTACCCTACCTACATACCTACCTTTACAACCTTCCTACCTACCTATGACATACCTTACCCTACCTATCTACTTACATAGTTTTGTACGTTAACATAATGAATGGAGTTTCAAATGTAAGAACCATAATTTAACATGTTCGAACTTGTCAACGATTTGCATTTTTCAAAAAAAAATCTTAAAACTTATTTGAACATTTATAAAATATATTGATTTTATGAAATAAATATTTGAATAAGCCACAAGATGATGTTTTTATTTTCTTCATTTGAACAAAATGTGAAATAAAAAAAGATTTCCTAATGGTTTCACAGTTGACAAGACAAACAAAAATGTTGCACATATTTTATTAACAAAAGGTTGTGTAGTTTGGTGGCAAAGGCATTGGATGCTTCCATGAGGTCTTGGGTTCAAACTCGTGCAAATGAGATATATGAATTTCATATATTTGATCATGTATACGGTGTACTTGTATATCATAGACCTATGGTTGTAGGTAGGTAGGACTTATATCACATAACAAAACATTGACACGTGGAAAAATATATATTCATATGTTGCCATGTGTCAAGTAAATGGCTAGTCAAAAGTGACTACCATTTTGATTGGTTATATTTGACTACCATGCAAATGGGGAACTTGATATATTGACTAGTCAAAAAAGTCATTACTCAAAGGTGCCACCCTAGTCTTGGTAAAAAAGACCACCTAATTGCATTGGGCAATGTTAATAACAACTTCTCCAAAACGACTGGATGGCCTTTATGATCATTGTCATTTTTTGAATCATTTTTTACTAGTTTTTTAATCAATTAAACTTTGAATTCTTGTATTGAAGTGAGGGTTACGTAGATTTGGTGAAAGCTTGAGGATGAAAATTTAGGCTTGGAGAGGTTTGCTAAAGTTTGATAGAGGTTTGGTGAAGTACTTAGCCTTGAAGAAATTGCCTACTATTATTTTTAAATATTTAATACATTATTTAAGAATCATATTCATTATTTATGTTACTTAATAATCAACAATATTAACAAGCACCTTAGTCAATTTTTAATCAAAACCAACAAGCCACCTCAATTAGTTAATTTATAGTTAAAATAAACATGACATAATGAACATAATCAATAATTCAATAATGTCCAAATTGATTGATGTGCTACATTGTGATGTCTTAAATGATTAGTCCTTTTCTTGATTATGGAATCAACTTGTCCACATGTTTGTTTTGACTAAAATCCAATCATAAAAGATAGTGTAAAAAAATGATGTATAGTAATGATGTCAACTTTAGCAAATGGTGTGTCGCATGGTGGCCTTGCCATTTACATTAGAATATTTGAGTTTCCATAATTTATAGGCAAAAAAAGAATTATGGAAACTCAAATATTTCACCATACTAAAATACAATCTTCAAAAAAGAGTTTAAAAAAAAAATCAAAACCCTTCTAATTATTACAAATCTATAATTAATCTCAAGTTTCAACACAAGCCAAAATATCATCTTTCAAAACCCTCATATATTAATAAACCTATAATTACCTAAAGGCCAAAATCCCTTTGTGACCGAACAACATGTCACCCTAATAGTGTGAACACAACATGATTTAAGGTTTTGTTTTTTTTTTTATTACTTTCATTAGTTATCAACTTTTTGCATGCTTGCGATAGGAATATGTCCATCACTACTACAAGGAATGCATGGGTAGGCAACTTTGTTTATTTGTGCGTTATGGAGAATAGGAGCTACGTTGACCAATGGATGGTGGAAGGAATGACTACATTGAAGAAAAGTTTGTGTAATTGATGGTGGAAGGTAAGATAAGAGGGAGAATGGAGGAGCAAGGTGGCAGGTTCTTTTTATTTTGTTCAAACTACTAGGCTGGTCATATGAAGAATTTTGTTGCACCAATGACTTAGCAGAATTGTCGCAACCCTACTTTGGCCAAGTGTGGGGGTGAAGCCCAACACTTGGAAAAAGTGAGGAGTTGGAGTCCTCCAAGACTCCCGAATGTTTAGAGTTCGACAACAAGGCCCAAAACACCTCGCATCGAGGTGTTCTTGGTGTCATTGGAAAGGCCTTGAAGCGTAGATATCGAAAATGGCCTCGCATTGGTCATTTGGACATTTGTAACCCAAGTTATGGGCAAAAGAAAGGCCGGGAGTCAAACTGGCAGTTTGACTCCCGACCATTAAAAGTCGGGAATCGATATCTTCCCGACCTCCGAATTGAGAGTACGATATGTTGTTGAAAAGATCTCGACGAGGGCTACAAGTTTGATTTAGACCTCGTCGCGATCCGATCACGCAGTCGGGAGTTATGAGCTCCCAAAGTCCTGAGACTTCACTCAGGATAGTTTTAGGACAATTTCGAGACTCCAACTTGGGAGTCCCGGGAAAAAGAGTTATTTGAATGTAGCCTCAGCGGAGCGTCGCAGAGTATACTATATGGGGGAAGGTGGTGGCTTCCCCTGAGTCTGGGCCGTGGTGTGTCTTGTGGTCCAAAGTGCCCGTGGCTTGTCCCAACACCCAAGGGTGTCCTGGAATGTGAACTAACCACGTGAGTGGTTTGTTTTGGTGCAGATTCAAGCTCGATCTACTAAACCTTCGTCTTAGTCTAATCCCTGGGCTCCCAACTCGACCCTCTACCCCTTTCTAGAGTTGGAAGTCGGGAGCGCCTTCCGAGTCCCAACTTTCCGCAACTACACTTTGGTGAACCCTCAAGTGGGTTCACCCCGAGACTTGGGAGTGCGTCAAGAATAGTAGTAATTAAAAGAAAGGATAGCGATGAGGGGTTGATGCTTAAGGGATGATGAAGAAAATAAGGGGTCCGAGTTGTAGAACTGAATGGCATATAGAGGTTAAGATGCATTTGGGAAAGGGGAACTTTTGTTGGAATACCTTGAATTCTAAGTTATAGAACAACTGCTAAAATGGGTGCCAAAAACCTCAAAGGGTTGTCCTCAGGTTGGGTATAACAAGGTCAAGAATGGGGAAGGTTTGAAAAGAAGAATCTGTAGCATACTCCTACATTAGAATTTGTCTTCTTGAGTGGTTTTAAGTGAACCTGGCGTCTATTGTTCAAAATCATGTTCATAATATTTTAATCCAAGGGTCTGCAAGGTTTAGGTTCTTAGATGAGAAATTTGGTGTTATGTTGCATTGAGTGGGAAAATGTGGATTGAATGAACCTTTAAAGTTCTGACCTCAAAGCCATACCTTGAATAGATTTTGGATTTTTAATGGTATGAATGGTTGTTGGGCTGCTAGTAGTACATTGTTAATGAGGAGATGTTTGATGAAGATACACATGGATGTAATAGAATTCCAAAGTTCTGTGTACAAAAGTGGGTTCTGTCAATAAATAGACATCGATAGTATATCTCCTTGACTATGGCATTTCACAAATCAATTAATGGGATTAGTTATAGGATTCTAGATAAGCATACTTTGTTAAATGTTGTTATATGGCATTGTGTTTGTTCTTTTCATCTTTCCTTTTCTTTTGGTATTAGAGCCAGGTTCGGTTTAGTGAGAGTGTGGGAATTCCATTACATTTGGACTATGAAGACAATTAGGACAATATGACATCATCCAGGGAGAATGAAATTGGACTAAATGACATTACACAGGAGGTCCATGAACAACATTTAGTTGTCAGGTTTGATTATCCAAGAAGATAGGATGAACTTCAAGTAGGAGCCCTAATTTTGCGAATGTTGGGATTTGGCATAATGATTATTGTGGGTGTGAATCCTAATGAAGCTCGAATTGGGGATGTTGTAATGGAGATAGCCCATAATGGTTTCTGCACTCGTGCTTAGGTTTGGATGAAGATAAGGGATGGAGCACGGGGTTGGGAAACAACTTTAGAGGTACAGAGGCAATATCATTAGACTTCATACCTTGTGTAGAATCTCATTTTCTATCCCTGAAAGACAATATAGTACACCTAAGATAAGAGACATTTAGATTCCCCGACTTTTTGTCTCACCTAATCATTTTGTTAGACTCTACATACATGGTGTAGAAGATTTGTTCTAGATTGGAAACTAAGTTATTAAGGTGGAGCATTTAGGGTCAAGATCTTGCATCCTGAGTTCGAGAATATGGTGAAATGCGGGGTAAAGGTTGTAGTACGAACTACAATCTACATATGAGCAAAATTTATCCACCCTACCATCTGACATCATGCCTTTGAGACCTATAATGGAAGGAGATCAGTCTGGATTTTTAACCTAATACTAAATTGATGGATTACAATGACTAAAGATGTGGAAACTCAACATAAGTTCCACAATTCAGTTTGACATATGAAAGGTTGTCATGAAAACTCTAAAATTACATTCACTAAGACTCAAGTATCTTTAGGATTCTCATCTTTGAGGGATGTGGGTGTGACTACTTCAAGGCAGAAGCAACACATGATACTTCTAACATGATCCATATTCGTACCTTGTACCAATTGGCAGTGTGGTAGAATATCAATGCAACATCTAATAGGCAATAGTGGATATCCATCCAATCTTATGAGTATCACTCCTTGACTTGGGTTTTTCTTCAATCCAAGATATGCGGCATAATGCAGAAATACTGGATGCAATGACAACCACATGATCCATGGAAGTGGAAATAGTGGATCTATAATAGATTACACTAAGATTAAAATTGGAAGTTGTAACATGACTAACCCACAAGGTATGGATGAGTTGTTTTAGGGCAGAAACCATGAAGATGTTAAGTATTGGGCAAAAAGACTTACTATGGCTATAGAAGTGCAGGTTTTGAATGCAAACTAGTTATTCAAAATTGCAAAGTTAAATTTGAAAGAGCGGGCCAAGGAATGGTTCAGGAAACTACAACTAGCACCAACTGATTGGACTAAGTTGTGGGCTCTAATAACATAGAAAATATGGGGATGTCAATGCAAATGACATCAGAATGAAGCTTGATGCTATCAAACAAGAGCCCAAGGAAAGGGTTGAGAAATATTATGAATGCCTGGATAAGCTCTTTCAGAGGGGTAGGACACAAGATGTTGAGCAAAGAAGAAAATTTTTGGCCAAGTTGAGGCCAAAAATTTGGAAGTTGTGTGTAGTATGAACTTTTATTGACATTGAAGAAATGGTTGGAACTGTGACAAAACTAGAAAGAGTGTTGGGAGAATTCAGAAAGACACCATATGTATCGTTGAAAGAAGAACAAGAAGAGGGAGTTTCAGAGACAATGATGGAAAAGTAGGTTACTACTTTGAACAACATGCCTATCAAATTCTTCAAGGGGAGTGTGCTTAATCTTGATGCATCATCCTCTTCCACCATGTTTGGAGGATGCCAGATCTGCAAGGGAGGAGAACATCTGGCCATTACCTATTCGAGATTAAATGAGCCATGACCAAAATGTGCCAAATGTGGCATGTCTCATAGGACAAAGAATTGTGGAATAAAGTGTTCGTTTTGTTTAGGTCTAGGTCATTCGGAATACAAGTGTTGGAAGAAACCCACGAATGGGAAGGCCCATTCTGGAGCAACAAACTTTTTATAAATATTGTTGAATGATGAGGAAACAACTATGCAACAACTCAACAAGCTACGTGGAAATGAGAATCTCTTCTCATACATTCGAGTACCTAGGAGGAGGATGCTTGTTGAAGTGGCACCATATGGCACTATACCGTCTCCTGAAACTGCAGGAGAGGGGACAGGAGTGAATCGGGAAGCCTCGGTCAGGTCTAAATTTTTTTCCTATTCCGTTAAAGGAAAGATTTCCCTTTCACCCATGGAAACAATCCTTATGATACGAGGGGAACTAAAGCACTTCGAGAGTCTAATAAAATTGGCTAGACGAAAAAAAGATGCACATGCAAAAAACAATCAGGTGTCTATGGTTTTAGTAGCCCCAACACTCAAGCGAATCTGCATCAACAAAACACATAGAAGCAAAGCCCTCCACTTACTTGTGGAAATAAACAACTATGTGGTGGAAGGACTTGTAGACACTTGAACATCTATGTCTGTCATGGCCACTATAATGGTTAGAGAATTGGGAATAATGCATTTGGTTGCTGGATCTGAGACTTACAAAACCGCATTAAGAGTCGTTACATAGGCTCTGGTTAGAATTGATGACATACATGTCAAGGTTGCAGGTGTACAATGCACTATGACCTTCATGGTAGTGGATATAAACAATTATGATGTATTGCTTGGATTGGACTTTTTGATAAAAATTGGTGCGATTGTGGATGTGGAACATGATTTAATACAAGTGAGGCATGGTCCAGGAGCTCATGTGGAAGTGTTACCATTAACTATGGTAAATATGTTGCAGAGAATGAACTTAGAGACCCTGATGCGAGATGTTGCTACTGCTTTGGAGAGCACACACCTAAGTGGAAACTCGGACGTGGCTATTAGGAATCCATCTTTGTATGATCCCATTATGCCCGAACATGTGGATATGCATGTGTCAAACTCAAACAATGATACGGATGATAATGAACATTGTGATGAAGGGCTTCAAGTCGTTGAACCAAATGATGATGAATATGAGTTTGGGAATATTGAACTTGAAGATTTGGTGTTGTCAAAAGGACCACAACAAATTCTGCAATTGATATTGTAGGGGAAGTTGATGATTTTATGGAAGAAAAAATCATAGACATAGACGACTATGTTAATTGGATTAAGTGGGTTTTTGATGCAAAGAAAAGAAAATAGGCCATCTTTGAATCTACAAGTTGTGCAAAAATTCTTGTATTGCTACAAGTTCATTACACAGACATTAGTGGCTTTCATAACAATTGTAGTGAGTAGTTGATATTGTTTGACAATCATGAGGTAAGCATAAGGTGGAAAAAGATTTGCCAAAAGATCCGGGTTGATCATGATCTAGATGGGGAAAAGAGACATTAACTCTAGAAGGTCTTAGAACGTTACCAAGATGTGTTTGCTTAGAACAAAGGGGAACTGGGTTGTTGCACCATTGGAGAACATTCCGTAGACACACAAAGGTTCCCACCTTGCAAGGTGTCTCCTGGTCGATTATCATATTGGGAAAAGGTAGAGGTGAAAAGAAAGATTGATGTATTGGTGGATTTAGGCAAAATGAAGCCTAGTAATTTTGAGTATGCATGCCATGTTACCCTGCCAAAAGGGATGGGAGTAGGTGCTTCTATGGAAATTATCGACCATTCAACATGCAAACTCGCCGGGACTCGTTTCCAATGCCTATTGTTGATGATGTGATTTGCTAACTAGAGAAATCAACCTAGTTTATTGCATTGGATTCGTAGTCTGGTTTCTGGTAGATTCAAATGGCTCCTGAATATATGAAGAAGACGACATTAATTACTAAGACTGGGTTGTATGATTGGACAATAAGGCCATTTGGTTTCAAAAATGCAACCAACACTTTAACCAGAACAATGTCAAAATTTTTTAAGGAGTTAGGAGACAAATTTTTGAAAATATTTGTTGACGATCTCAATATACATAGCAAAAATTGGGAAGAAGATCTTCAACACTTGGATGCTATATTTTTCAAATTCAAAGAAGTAAACTTGAAATTGAACCCGAACAAATGTTTTGTTGCAAAAAAATCACGTTTCTGGGTCATGTGGTTAGTATTGAAGGCACCAAATTAGATCCTGGTAAAATTGATGCAATATTGTATTTTCTAGAACCAAATACAGTTACCAACATCAGGTTTTTCCTAGGAGTGATTAGATATTACCAAAATTATGTTCAAGGTTATTCACGGTTGGTTGCTTTGTTGTTTGAGTTAACAAATAAAGATGTTGCTTTTGTGTGGAATTTGGACTATCAACATGCATTTGAAGCTCTGAAGAGAGCACTTGTAGATGTTCTCGTACTTGTACGCCTTGATTTCAAGAAACCATTTTGTCTTGATGTTGATTGGTCAGCAAAATGTGTTGGTGTCATCTTGTCCCAAAAGGGAAGAAAACTTGAGAAAATGATGGCTTATGCCAACAGTGGCACAAAGGAAATTCCACCCCATGGAAGGGGTATGTTATGCACTAATATGGGGCATTATGCATAGAAACCATTTCACTTTGAAAATAGATCACAAGCCCCTTGAGTGGTTGGCAACAATGTCAGATGCTCATGGTAGGAGAGGTAGGTGGATTGATTTGTTGCAAGACTCCAGTTTTAAGATATTGCACCGATCAAGATTGAAAGATACAAATGTTGGGGCTTTAAGCAGAAATCTAGTGGGTCAGGCCATGGATGGTGACGATTTCAGCAAAGAAATCCAAGATATTGGAACTGTACAAGCTAACACACTAGAAACATAAGAAAATATATTCTTTGTTCAAATTGGTGAAGATTCAGATCGGTTTTGGTTTAGGAGAAAGTCAAGGAAATTGACACAACACCATAGATGTTGTTTTGGCATCAACCATTGGCGTTGTTCAGAGGATCACTAACTATATATGCTTGATGTTATCATGGAGGTAAACTAGGTTGAAGAGACTGATTCATTGATGGAGGATGTGGGGGCAACAGGCAATGGAGAAGATGAAATTTTGAGAACCACTGATGGTAAGCAAACACTGAAGAAGAAGATACCTATATACTATGATTGATAACAACAACTAGAGTTGGTGTTGGCTACTCAAGAATTGTTTGAGTTTGGTAACTAGGAGTTAGGTCATATACACTATGATGAACAAGAAATGCGTGGGATAAACACAAAGAACATTGACATCTGGGAGGACACAGTTTGCATGGGGCTGTTGAGAGAAGGCATATTATTAGACATAGTGGATCTTGAGGAAAGCAAGAGGGCAAAAAAAGAATAATCAATTATTGTTGGTAGGAGTAAAGGCTTTACTTCAAGCGTTTGTTTATGCCCAAACCAGAGGAGAGAATGACACTTGTCATCCAAATGCATGATGATTTGGGGCACTTTGGAGAACAAAGGACCTTGGTTGAAATTTGCCGCATGTACTTTTGGCATAGCAGAATAGAGGATGTAAAGACAATTGTGAGAATGTGCCAGTAGTGCCAAATGGTGAAAAGAGTGGGTAGCATGTGCTCAAAAGATGAGGAAATGAAAAGCATCCCTGTTTGTGAAGTGTTTTCTGGGGTTGTTATAGATATTGCAAGGCCATTACTTGAAACCAAGTTAGGGAACACATACATGCTTGTTGCTATTGATCATTATTCAAAATGGTGCGAGGCAAAGGTTGTGGCCAACCATGGTGCTAAAACAACAACAAAATTCTTGGAGGATGATGTGATATTCAAATATGGAGTTCCAAGTTTGTGCTTACTAATAATGGAGGGGAATGGGCAACAAAATTTGATGTTATGTGTAAGGGTTACGGTATCCAACATCAACACACAACACCCCAGTGGCCCCAGTGCAATGGGATGGCAGAGTGTTTAATTAAGATTATCAAACATGGCATCACCATATTCTCTGCAACACCAAAAAATGTAGATTGTTGGGATGAGCAATTGGCCAAGGTCATGTTTGGGTATAGGTGCGGGATTCAGGCTAGTACCAAGTTTTCTCCCTTCATGATCATGACTGGTCGCACAACACGTCTTAAGGTTGATAATTACATGCATTCTTTAATTGTTGTGGTCGATGACAATGTTGATGTTGAAACTATTGCAACCCAATTTCTACAGAAGGTGAAGTTGATAGCAAGCATCCATGAAAATGCCTTGCTCAATGTGGAGCAAACACAAAAGAAATAGAGGAAGACTTATGCTACCAGAAAAGGTAAGCAAACTTTTGAAGGTTTGGTTGCGAGAGAGACAATGGTCAAGATGAAAAAATTAAGGAAGAAAAAAACTTTAATTGCAAGTTGGGAAGGTCCATACCAATTCATTGGACATGCAGATGGGAATGGGGACTTTGATTTTGAAGAAGGTAGCAAAGTATGCATCATCAAAGATTTTAATGAACATTAGTGGGAAAGATCACACAAGGATCTTCCCTTTTCTTTTGGTTACACCTTAAGTCACTATACTCTATAATGAATCTAAACACAATATCCTTGACTTGGTAGGCAAGGCCAACAAACCTACATAAAATCATTGACCTCATCCTTGATTTAGTGGGCTCAACATACCCACTTACTTTAACCCCTTCTAGCTTACCTGTAATAATTCAAAATTCAACCTACAACCCAACATTTTTGTGTGGCAAATTTTCACCATTTTGTGAAAAAAAAGGACCCAACAACATGGTCAAAGGCTGTTTTTTTTTTATTCCAATTTTTTTGTCTCTAGGAAACTATGAAATTACCAATTTTTTGGGCAAATTTTGGCAAATTTCTAGTTTTCTTCCTAGAAAATCACAATATTTAGATATTAGGTTGTAGCAAGCCACCAAAATATAGCATGATTTATAGTTTTTATACTTCTCAATTTGTCTAGCTAAATCCTCTAGTGGCTGTTTTTGGCAAAATGTCGCCATTTTTGGACAAAGAAATTGGGAAAATTTTAGAAATTTTAGTTTTCCTAGTGTAAATTTGACTAAAATTTCCAATTTTTTGTTCATTTTTTCCAAACTTTTGATATCACAAAAATGCAAAAAGATCACTGCATTGTTGTAGCAGTGTTTTTTTTTCCAAATTTTTAATGTAAACAAATAATTCCAGGGGCTAAGTCCTACTTTTTAATACTATAGCATGGATTTTTTGGGCGAAATTTAGCGAAATTTTCAACTCAAAAAATATGATTTCGACCTATCCAAAGGATTTGTCATGGAAAAAATGGCTGATATTCACTAGATTTCAAAGAAAAAACAAATCCAAATCACCTGAATTTTATGATGAGTTTCAGCATGGTAGCTAAGGATATAGAAGGATTCTAGTTTTTTTCTATGTTCGTATATGGTATGCAGCCAAATCTGGCTAAATCATCTTGTGGGTGGTCACTACTACAACTACATCACAAAATTGAAAGAAAATCCCTGTTGTAGTGTGCTAGTAGATTCAGCAAAAACTTAACTATTAAAAAATAATTGAACACTTTTGAGAAATTATGAAATGCAATTAAGGTGAACTTCAAAAGTAACAAAAAAAATACACATTAATAATTTCTTAATGTATGTGTTGGATTCTCAGAATTATAAATAAATATATAAATTTCAGTATTAATGTGCTGAATCTACTAGCACAAATTACAGTACTAGTTGCCATGGCAAACCTTGAACCCAAAGTATTAATTTCCAACAATTTTCATTTTTCATGTGCAATTAACAAGCTCTAGCACCTCCATCACTTTCTTCTCTATCATGGGAGCTGGTGAGGTGCTTGGTTTCTTTTTTAAGAGTTACCAAGCATTCTCTAGTTTCACTAGTGTGTTACAACTCTGCAGTCTAAACTATCAATCCATTTGCTACTTTCCTAGTTTCTATTTATTCTACGAAGAAAGTCATCATTTTATACCAAATTGTACAGAATTTGGCTTAATTGTTTGATTACCCAGGTGTGCGTATTCAACAAGCTTTAGTAAACATTTCAAAGACCAAATGCATATGGCCAGGAAATTTGTACTTAGCCTTCTGAAAAGTCTTCAGAAGCTGTCCAAGTTCCAAATACTGCCTACAGTGACGGTGCACAGACTTACAAGATTACACCAGTCTCCAGGATATGGGAGCATTGTCCTATAGAGACACATCTATATCTAGATAGCATGCAACTTAAGAAACAGGGGATTGTCCAGGTCCCTCAAGTCTACACAATTGTTGCTCATGTACATGTGGACTTGCACACCTAGTCGAAAACTGACAAACTTTGTCCCTGTACAACATGGTTACCTCCTGCAATATTTCATACTTGTACTATCACAATGGTGTTTGTCTCAATCATAGTATATCAAGAACATGACTTGGGTGTTTGTCAGAATCCTAAATTGACTCCTTCAAATGTCATCCGCAAGGTTCTTGACTACCAACATTTCATTTTTGTGAGGTTCTGCGTATCCCATCTTGGTTGAGGTACAAACTGATGGGTAGACCAGATCCTTGTCCAAGTACCTTGCCTAAACAAACCTCAAGGTCTCCCTAAGTTTTAGGAGACCTGGAGTAGTATGATGTATTTGCTCTATCGTAGTACGAAGTATTTGCTCCATCGGATACCCATCTAAACTCACTGAAGCTCTCAAGAGGATGCCCATCCAACCGCACCATATTCTGCTTTCGCGCCATATTCTGCTTATGCTCTGAACATTCCTTTCAAAAAGAAACTTGCAGAACCATGAGTGAAGAAAACGTATCAAGAATTTGCACGTATTTGTTCTTGGAGCCACTGAACTGTCTGGGATACCTTTGGCCATTAATGATAAAATGTCAACATCTGTTAAGTACAAATTTGCTCGATGCTTTAAATATGCAAGACTGTAGGTGACCCAATACTCACAAATTCCAGGAGATGCCATTTCTGCTTGGCATAGCAACAGCACTATATAGCTTGGCAAATCTTGGGATTGCAATTGATCTTGTATTGGAAATATTTTAGCTGAATGAATAATTGTTGTTAGTCGGACTTGGTTTCTCCCATATAGAAATAAAAAGAAAGCAAGAATCTCTTTTCTTCCTTTCACTCCTCCCTCATCCACAAGAATTGTTGGCAAATCGATTGGCTCCAATTTCATTGCCACAAATTGTCTGACCAAATGGTTTATCTCCAAATCACGAATTAAGATGCCATTCACAAAAGAACTAGTTTCTTCCACAAGCCCTTTTCTTATAAGATCTCTCACTACCATATTGAAGCAATCAACCTGCCCTGGAGGTTGTAAACAACGCCATATGACCTCCACCACAGTAGCTGGAACATCCCAGGAAAAGAGTGATATCGCTCGAAGCACATTTTCCATTCCAACATGGTAAGGCTTTTCTTGCCCATAGTAAAGACTCATAGTAATTGCTGCATATAGGCCATCAGATTTGTAATCAAATGGGATGAAACAATTTTGATAACCATAGTGTTTGAATTCTGTTTCCACATTCTGCCATGCTTCAGGAGTTTTTGCTTCAGACAAAATTGAACCAAGAATTTTCACGGCCAACAAACATCCACTGCACTTCTCCAAAAGACGTTTTGCTATGCCCTACATCACAAACATTGAATCATATTTAGTGCATCCGCGTGCAACATCATCTTGACCCTAGATAATGTTTCAAAATGGAAGTCCTATATTTTTGTACCTACTCTTATTATTTCAATCTCCATGTGTAATAGTAAATACTACCCCATGCACTGAAGAACAAATTTCCATGGATTGTCAAGCCAACAACATGAATCCAACTTTGGTCATGCTTCATTCCCAGTGGGCATGATGCTAACAAACAATATCTATTATCTACTCCATTGGCGTTGAACCACACAAAAGGATGTTGCACTGATTACCTCACAGCCTGGAGGAAACCTTGTTTGATGGGGATCATTGGCAGCTTTACTTGCAAGAAGCCTTGTAGCAATGTCAGTGTTGCTACTCTCATCAATCTTGATACGAATGGCAGGCAAATCAT
>Ga0209208_10006077_pt1 | contig 16688 bp, 17 predicted proteins | sample S1TSphfallax_3_FD_187694 | JGI IMG/M metagenome (GOLD analysis project Ga0209208, IMG submission 187694) | Host-associated microbial communities from peat moss isolated from Minnesota, USA - S1T2_Fd - Sphagnum fallax MG (SPAdes) (version 2) | ecosystem: Host-associated > Plants > Peat moss >...
AAAAAAAAAGTACAGTGGTCAGCAGCAAAAAGAAATCGACTGTGATGAGCCCCATCCGGCGCCGAATGAAAAAACGCAACCCATCCAGTGGACAGAACGGCCAACTGGTGCATTGGTGGCTGTTAATTCACTCTGGCCCCCGGGTACCGGTTCTTGGGAAATGGAACCGGAGGTTCTCTAACTGGACGTGCGGGTACCAGAACCACCACCCGGGTACCCGGAAGCAAAACCCTAAACCGCCGTCCTCGCTTTTGGTTCGGTTTGGTTTTGTCGTCTCCCCGTGCGCAGAGCGTCGTCGCGCAACGACTCCCCGATCTTGCTTTTTTCCTTTCATTTCTTCCGGCACCAATTTCGATCGTGTTCCATCTCGACTCGAGATCTTCAACCGGGTCGCGGAATGTTGCAGTTCGTGGATCGTCTTGCTGCGCCTTGATTCAAAACAGATCGGGTATTTTCCCAGGATCTGTGCTCGTCTTTTTTTTCTGGTTTCTTTTCGCCTTTGTTCTCTCCTGTTGCTTCTTCTTCTTCTTCTTCGTCTATCGCTGAGCTTTTCTCTTCGTGTCTTCTTCTTCTTCGGGTCGTCGTCGTCGTCGTCGTCTTCGTCGTTGTATCCGTTTTTTGTGGGTCTTCTCAGTCTGTATTCCTGTTTTTCTTTCGCTCGTTTTTTTCTTAACGAGGATCCAGATCCCGGGTGGGTGTTTTTCTCTTCCAGTGGCATCAAGTACCCAGCGGTGAAACGGATTTCGGATCTGGCAAAACAGAGCTTCAGATCTCTAATGGGTGATTTTTTTCATACCCCTGTGTGTCATGATCATCATCTGCAGCAGCAGCAGCAGCTGGAGAAGTAGCACATTTTAGCTAGAAAGCACATTGGGGTTGAGTAGCCAGCCTTGGAGACACTTTCCCTTCACTTGTCACAGGCATGGGGAGAGAGGGGGAGTGGTCATCATCTCCTGCTGGATCTCAAACTTCTTATTATGCCCCTCCCCCTCCTCCTACGCAACAGCAACCCTATCAACAGGGAATGCAATATCCACCAGGAAGTAGTGCAAGAGGAGGACCACCTTTTCAAGGCCCTGTAGCAGCTCCTCCTCCTCCTCGGTTCTCTGGAGCTGCTTCTCAATTTTCTGGATCTGGGGTCCAGCCTTCAAGTGGAGCAGCAACAGGGAATGCAAACTTCAGACCACATGGACCTCCTCCTACTGGACCTCCTCCTTCTGGACCTCCTCCTCTTCCTCCTACTTCTTCTAATGCAGTTCCTCCAAGTTCAGGACGAAACTATGGCCCATCTGCTGGCACAGCATTCAGACCTCCACCCACATCAAACATGGTACGAGGACCATCAGGCCCTCCTCCAGGTTAGTAATCTGCTGCGGAATAGACTCTCTCTCTCTCTTTCATGATGTGTGTACTTTTGTGGCTCTGTACTACTGTTGCTTGAGACCCCAGGGATCAGACCCTGCCTATCATCACTCCAGCAATGACCATTTTGGGATGGCATTTTGCATTGCTCCTGCTGAGAGATGCAAGCTCACAAATCAGAATGATAGAGTGATGGAACAAATCTGCTTGTGATGATAGTGTCCTTTCCTGCATTGAATTTCCTTTCTTCTGCAATGGTCCTTTCTTCAGATGTTCATTCATTCTCTTTTTATCTGACAATGAAGAAGTTCTTGAGATATCTAATGTGAGAAACTTGGCTATCAGACAATTTTTAGCCTACTCAAGTAGTTCTGATGGATGAAAATTGCCAGTTTTGGCTCAAGGAGTTTTAATTGTCTCACCAATTTTGGATTAATTTCCAACTTGGGTTCATATAGCTCTTTCTTTTCCTTTCTGGGGTTCTGTGGAGTGGCATTGTTCTTTGCAAGTTATGAGTTTGAAGAATTCAAATGCAAGAACCTGAAACCCTAAGGTGAAATTTTGGTGATTAATTAAGATGTTCTTGCTACTACAAGAGTTCAAAGATCCAGTGTTCTATGGGTAAACACAGAAATATGAAGACAAAAAGCCATCCTCAGTTCCATTAATCTAGGAATTTGGTTTTGGAACTTCATGGCTACATTGTTGTTCTTTGTTGTTTATAACCTCAGGAGCATTGAAGTTCCCTGAACATGCATGTCTGTTGCTGCTGTCATCCACACTGCTCCTCCTCAGTTTTGATTTTGGTCTTGTTTTCTCTTTTCTGTAGGGTTGGGTTTTGTCTTGTCCATGCTTGCTGTTATGTTCTCAGATCTGAAATATCCCTACTGTTGTTATTCAGTTGTCTCTCAATTCTTCCCAGGTTGACCAGTACTTGTCTTATGCAGGTTCTCATGGAGCACCGCCTAGTGCAGGCCCTGGTTTATATGCCCCCCCTGCCAGTGATCCAGCTGGTGCACCAGCGTTCTCTCAGCCTCAATTCTCATCACCAATGTTTCATCCATCAAGGCCAGCACCAAGTCCCCCCACAGCAAGCAGTCCTTATTCACAAGGCCCTCCTCCACCACATGGCGCTCCTCCTCAAGGACCACGCATCCAAGGACCTAGCTCAGGGTCATTCTCAAGCCCATTCTCCCAACCATTTAGACCAGTAACTGGTCCCCCACACTCCCAGGTCCCTAACCAAATTGCAAACCAGGGATCATCTCCTTATATGCAACAACCACATTCACAAGTGTCTTCACTAGCCCAACACTTGGGAGGTATGTCAGTTGGAGAACAGAAAAGTTCAGGATCCTTAAGTGACCCCCTTCCTCCTCCAAGCTTCTCAGCACCAAGTCAGCCTTCCAGTACCCCTAATTACCCAGCTCCACCCACGTGGCAGCCTGCACAGAGGCGTGTGTATCCAGATGCCTACAATGGGCCACCTCCTACTGTGAGTTCTTTTCTACTATGCTCTTTGTTGTGGAACTCTTGATATCCATCTCTCAGCTTTTGGTATCCAACTCTCTTTCTCTTTGAAAATACTCTGAATAGCTCTCTCTCTCTCTCTCTCTCTTTCGATTTCTGTCTCTGGAGACATGAATGCCTCACTGGTTTCAGGGGCAGTAAGGGGTATCAGCATTTATCAGTTTTCCCTACCATATTTCTATTCCTCAGCCTCCTCTTTTTCTGTTGCATGGTGTTGTCCATGGCCAGCAAAGTCTTTGCTTAATAGTTTCTTTTTTCGCTTAACGTATTATTCTATAGTGTCATCTGGTAGAATATCAAGTAAGAAAGTGATGGTGTCATTGTTAGGTTGTTCTCAGCTGAATGTGAGTTAATCCCTGTTTTTTACCAGGCATCTATGCCACCTATTCCAGGAGATCCTCCTCAGCAAATGCATCCCAGTGGCCAGCCTCATGTGCCAGGAAATGCAGCTCCTGGGATCCAAGGAATGTCACAGCCAGGCTCCCCAGCAGGGAATCAACCAGGATCTGCAAATTCACGCATTGACCCAAATCAGATTCCTCGGCCTCAGCCAACAGTGACACCTGTCACTTATGTGACTCGTGTTGAGAACCAAAGCAATGTGCCTCCGGTACATTAGTCATTCAATTTTTTTCTTCTACACAGATCTCTGGGAAGTTTTTTATTGAGAGAAAGATGTTTCTAGCATTGAACCATGTTCCTCAAATGCTCGGTATGTTGGTTTTGCAGTCTGCTACCAGTAGCTTCATTGTTAGAGATACAGGGAACTGCAGCCCGAGGATGATGCGATGCACGTTGAACATGGTACGTGTGACAGGCCTGTCCCATCTAGTCTTTGTGGTGATTGTGTGAGGTTGATGACTGTTTTGGTCATGAGATTTTTGGTTTCAAACTTCAGTATTTTGACTGAGAATTTTTTGTACAGATCCCCTGCTCAGGTGATTTACTGAGCACATCAGGAATGCCTTTGGCACTCATGGTTCAACCCCTGGCTCTAGATCCTGCTGAGGAGCTAATACAGGTAAAAGTATTTCTGCATTTTTTTACTACCTTTTATTATTACTTCTTACACATCTGTTTATAATACCTTGTGGGTGTTGCACTGGAATGGACATATAAACCACTCCAAAAGAATAGAAAGAATGTGTGTCTAAAGTGCAGCAAAAGGAGCCAATGTAACAGTTTAGTTTCACTTATATCATAGACAGTACCAAAGGATCATAATGGTGTAGTACCTTGTTAGTTGTTTTTGCTTGGAGGATGAGGATGCAAAGTAAGGAATTCAATCAAATGATGAAAGGGTGTTGATTGTTGGGGGCATCCACGGCTTGGAGTGCCAATTGATCACAGTTATGAAGCAGTGGGCACATTGGTCAAATTCTGTGCAATTCTGGCATTTAGATGTGGTGATGGAATGGGTGCTGGCAGGTAGTAGATTTCGGCGACAGTGGTCCTGTTCGTTGTGCAGCACCTCAATGCAGAGGCTATATCAACCCATTCATGAAATTCATTGACCAGGGTCATCGCTTCATTTGCAACTTGTGTGGTAAGAGGTCTCTTCTATGGAATTTTCCTTGGGATTGTTGAGCAGGAGGAGACATTTAACACTTAACAATTTAACCTTTTCTCTTTCACTGGCTTGAAAGGCATGGTTTGCTTAAAGGATATATGCTCAGGAGATGCCAACCATTACCCTCTATGCAGACATCTCTCTATGCATTAGGCTTAGATGCTTGACTTTTATAGTGCTGCAAATGTTGCTTGAGTTGTTCAGTTGTTCCTTGTGATTGATGTTTTGCTGATGGATGTCTTATGTATTCTTTCCTACCCTTGATTCTCAACCAGGCCACACTAGTGAAACACCACCAGCTTATCAGTGCAACTTAGGACCTGATGGGAGAAGACGTGATGCGGACTCAAGACCAGAGCTGTCAAGAGGCACTGTTGAGTTTGTGGCCCCAAAGGAATATCAAGTGGGTGCATAAATCATTTTCAATGTCCTGGTATGTTTGTTGAGGATTTCCAAATCTCAGGGTCTTGTATTCACCTCATATGCATGCACTGATTTTTTTTGTTTGTGTGGCAAAAAATGCAGGTCCGTCCTCCAATGCCACCAGTGTTTTTCTTCTTAATTGATGTATCAATGGCAGCTGTTTCAACCGGGGCTGTTGCTGCAGCTTGCAGTGCTGTCAATCGTGCACTGGCAGACCTCACAGTGCGGCCTCTCACTAGTGTTGCTAGTTTTCTCATGGATTTTCCCAATTTTATTCCATTCCAAATTTTGGTTTAGTGCTAAACAGAATTTTGCTTTGGATTTTCAGCATTTGGAGTTTTCTCAATAATTTTATATGTAGTCTTGTAAGTGGATATCTTTTCTGAATTTCACTTGAGCTTCATTCATCTTCTCCCTTTGTCTGTTATACTGTGACAACAGTTATTTCTTTAGCTGTAGCTTGCCATGTTGCTGACAGCTGCCCCTGAAACTATTTTTTGCTTTTCTTTTTGTTGGACAGGAGAATCCTCTGACACGGGTTGGCATCGCAACATTTGACTCCACTATTCACTTCTACAACCTCAACAAGCATTTGCAGACAGTTTGTTCTCTAGCACCCAATGCACCTCTCACACCCTTTTTTTCTATTGGTCTTTGCTTACTCTTTCTGTCAAGTTGCTCTCAGCTGCATGCTGGTTATGACTCATGATGTTTTGCTCCTTCACCTCCTGTGATGTAAATTCACATGATGTGAATGTGTGCACCAAGCATACTTGTAGATGTACTGATTACCTTTTGGTCTTCTAACTCGGGTCCCTCTTGAATAGATCTGCATATATATAGGCTTTTGTAGTCAGGCTGTGAATTTTACCTGTGGGCACCCATCTTGGAATCTTTTCTGTCTTTCCTGCTGTTCTTTACGCTTTTGAATGGATACTCAAATCAGCCTCAAGGATCTATCTCCAGTCGTTCTTGTGGAGCTCTTTTATGTCTCATTTCTCTGACAATAATCTCTATCTGTGTTCCCCAATCTGCAGCCATCCATGCTAGTGGTTCCAGATATACAAGATGTGTACACTCCCCTTCAAAATAATCTGATTGTTCCACTCTCTGAGGTGCGTATTTTCTATTTTCTTGTATGCATCAGAGAGGCCACAAACACAGTGGGGAACAGTGCTGCTAGATCAACCTATGCAGATGTGCCACAGGACAATTGCCTTCTTATTTTAGATTGAGCCTTACTGAGCAGTGCACTAAATGAAGATATATATGGGTCAACTGATGGATTTTGAAAATTTTGTGCTGTTCAGGGCCGTGAGCATCTTGAGCAATTACTGGAAACCATTCCCAGCATGTTTCAGAACAATAGGATTCAAGAATCTGCATTTGGTGCTGCTGTCAAGGTAAATCACAATCAAGGTCATCCATCTGATAGATCCATCATGCAAACATATTGTGAGGATTGTTTGTCAATTGCAATGATTCTCTGAGTGGTGACCTCTTGGGTGTGCATGTGCCCTTCCTTGCAGGGAGCACATTTAGCTATGAAGTCAACTGGAGGGAAGCTCTTGGTTTTTCAAACAGGTTCAGCAATCTCATCTTATGCATTTGTTACTGCATAAACCAATGTCCAAATTGTTTTCATGCCAGTTTGCTTTCATTAGACTGTGTCAAAGTCATGTTCCTGCTGGCTAACAATTTTAGACCTTGTGGGTATTGTAACTTCTTGCAAAAACAATGTGATAATTTATTTGCATTGCTTGGGCCCTTGCAGTTTTACCATCAGTGGGACTTGGTGCACTGACAGCAAGGGAAGCAGAAGGCAAGACTGGAGATAAGGTGAGAGTATTCAACATCCCTACATCATCTAGTGCCAAAAAAAAGGTCATGGTCTTGGAATGCAGTGATGATTCAGTAATGGAGTCAGTCATTCACAATGAAGTGATGCTCTGATACTTTGTGAGTGACACTCACGAGGTTATGACCCCATCCATTCTTGTCCTTTCCAGTTTGGCTTGCCTAGGACTGACAAATTAGAAAATAAACACAGTGTTGACTGATACAGCTTCTTCTATGGGTTGCCTGACACAGGAGGCACAAAAGCTGATCCAGCCTGCAGATAAGACATTGAAGACAATGGCAATTGAGTTTTCAGAGTCTCAGGTAGCTTATTCTCTTTATCTTCACATGTTTCATGCAAACTGTAGGGTGTTCAGGTCAAGCAAGTCAGCTAAATGAGCTTTCAACAGCAAAGAGTTCTTTAGTTAGTGAGTTCCAGTTCAGCTTACACAAGTTGATGATAGTGTTGTGAAGCCATGCAGTCAGTAGGGAGATGTTATCTTTTGTCTTTTTTATATAATGGGTATATTGTCTATGCAAGTGCAGGTTTGTGCAGACTTGTTTTTGACATCCCAAAACTATTTGGACATTGCATCGTTGTCAGTTGTGCCAAGGACAACTGGAGGCCAGGTTTGTATGCCATACTATCTTTCCACTTTGCATCTTCATTTTCTGCTCTGGTATATGACCTTGATTTGAGTCTGACCATGTTGTGATCATTTCTGTCATTTTATGAGTCTTGTGGACCGTTGACAATTGGTATTGGAATCGAAATTGGGTGCTGGTATCTTTTGCTCTAGTTTTTCAAATGATTCTATTCTTTTTTTGCTGGTACCCAAATGCTAAAGCAGAGTGTCCCACTTACAGCTCATGGATTTTGCAATCAGATATACTTTTACCATGGTTTCCAATCAAGTGTGGATTCTGCAAAGCTGTACAACGATTTGCGATGGAATTTGACTCGACCACAGGGGTTAGAAGCTATTATGCGTGTGCGTTGCAGTAAGGCAAGCCCCTTTCTGCTTCTTTTGTTTACTCCTGCTGTTTTCTAGTGTAGTCAGAAGTTGTTTGTTCTCATTCTGTGAATGATTTGCATTGTCATTTCCTCAATTTTTCCTTCTGCCTTGTTTTCTTATCCTGTGACATAATTCCATGCAACTCCAGGAGATAGAAACAGTCTCTAGGCTGCTGGGTTCACTTTGTAACTGTCATTGATCTTAATACAGAATTTTCACTGTTCTGTGATGCAAGCAGGGCTTGCAACTGCAGGAGTATTATGGCAACTTCTGGAAACGTAATCCTACTGAAGTTGAGCTACCCGCGGTGGGTTTGGCTGTTGTCTATCATTGATGTAGCTGACCTGGTGTCAGATTTCTTGATAGATCAGGATATGAGTAAAGGGGGTTCCTGATCCTAATTGATGATTTGCAGATTGACTGTGACAAGACAATCATGGTGACATTCAAGCATGATGATAAGTTCCAGGATGGGTCAGAATGCAGTTTCCAGGTTAGACTCAATTTTAATCTATTCCTGTGAAGGTCATCAGATTGGATAGGTCTGCAGTCTATGGTATTGTTTCTTTTGATGACATATTTTACTACACTGATCAGCTTGATGATGACACAGAGGAAACTCCAATCAGTCTAGAACGCCTAGGAATATGCAACAGCTTTCTTTTTACCTGTTGTATCAGCCTCATGGTTGTCAACCTATTTGTTTCAAAATGATAGTTTCTAGACTGAAATCATTGCATTTGTTGCTTTTTCCTTTGCACAGAGTGCACTCTTGTATACAACCATGAATGGACAAAGACGAATTCGTATAAACACCCTTTCTCTTTCTTGCACAACTGCACTCAGCAATCTTTTCCGAGGGGCAGACCTGGACACTCAGTTCACCTACCTGTTAAAGAATGGTATGGACATGTACTCCATGCTTTTTATCATCTCTAGTTTTAATTGTTTCCTGGTTGTCACCTGTTGGGACAACATCCACATGTGCATGCAACCATGTTGGGGTCCATATGTCATTGCTTCAATTGTTCTTGTGATCTGAATCTTGTGTGCCATCTTAATGGGATGAATTTTGTGGATACATAGCTGCCCAAGATGTGCTGGCAACACCAGTGGTCCAAGTCAGGGATCGTATAGTAGGCCAGTGTGTGACAATACTGTACACATATCGTAAATTTTGTGCTACGGCATCATCCTCTGGCCAGCTCATCCTACCTGAAGCGCTGAAGCTACTGCCTCTCTACACTATGGGTATACATACTATGCTCCCACACTGCTTTTTAGCTTCTTTGATAGTCATCATGATCCTTGACAATGGGTTTTTGAGCTGCTACTCACTAAGTTTCTACAGGTTCAACACAGAATCTTCTGGTCTGAATTTGATAAGAACCAGAAAGTGCTTGGACAATCTGCTGTCCAATTTGTGTTTCTTTGAGACTGACATATCTGTGGAGCAAGTTCTTCTTTTTTAACTGTTTTGATTTGTGATATTGCAGCTCTGGTAAAAAGTGTAGGATTGCGATCAGAAGTCCGTGTTGATGAACGGTCTTACTGGCTCAACCGAGTTGCATCACTTTCAGCTTCTCTTGCAATTCCACTTGTCTACCCCCGGATGTTTGCTCTTCATAACCTTCCAACCAAGGTAGTACTCTCCTCCATTAGATTCCTTAGAAGATTCAGTCAAACATTTCTCAACATCACTAAAGTAACCTTCATTATGTTGTCTTGACATAGCCGCCAAACTTTCTTGTATATGCATGCCGATTGATGTCGGTTATTGCTCTATCACAAGATTCTTTTTGTTATAATCTGTTTCATCCCTGGGTGAATGGCCTTTCTGTGAGAAAGACAAGCCAGAGCTTGTCTTGTGTACCCTCTAACAAGGCTTTGACATGTATGGTGTTCCCAGGAGGAATTGGGGGGAGCAATACTGCCAAAAGTTGTGCCATTGTCTAGTGAAAATTTGGACCAGGATGGCATTTTCTTGTTGGAGAATGGAGAGGATGGCTTCTTGTATGTGGGCACACAAGCCTCTCCAGACATTGTCCACCAACTATTTGGAGTTCGATCTGCTGAAGAGATGGTTTCTGGACAGGTGAAAATTTCTCCCTAGTTGTCCTTTGTTCCCTGTGAAATTTTGAAATTTTAGAACTGCAAAATATTCCATCAACCTCTGCTAGAGGTCAGCAAACAGAAGTTGTACAGAGGTTCTTACTTTTCAGTGGGATTTTTTGTTACCTCATGGTATGGATACAGTTTTCTCTGCGAGAGAACAACAATGACTTGTCAAGGAGGCTGAATGAAGTAGTCAATGAAATTCGGCGTCAACGGTGTTCCTACCTACGGTAACTTCTTCTCTGTCAACATGTAGTGATTTCAATGGACATTTGTGAGTAGGGGGATGACTTTTGTTTTCTGGAGCTTGATTTCATCTCATTTGCAGCACTAGGATATATTCTACATGGTGTGACAGATACACAAGCTACCACAGCATCCTTATACAGGTCTAGTCCTATTGGAGCTGATTCAGGGCTGAAGACTGATAACAGTTCCCTTACCAAAAGTTTGTATAGGGTAGGATCAGTTGCAGGGATACTGAATTGTCTATCACCTCAACTGTCTCACACAGATCTGAGGATGTACTAACCCTGTGTATAACATATTGAGGCTACTGTGAACTGCTGAGATATTCATGGGATCATTTGGCATAGGACAATGTAGTCTGTCCTGTCTTCACACTCATGTGATGATTCTCTGCAATTTGTCATCTTCTTGTAAGTCAATGCAACTGAAAATTGTTTGGGGTAGTAAGCCCAGTTGAGGTTGCAGTGCACTCTGCCTTCATGTTTTACCTTTTGGTGACAAAACATTTGTGGAATGGGTTTGTGAATACAGGTTGCGATTGTTGAAGAGAGGAGATCCTTCAGGTAAAACATCCTTTTATTTCCTGGCATTTGTTGGGTACCTTCACAATACATTCTCATTCCTATATGTGGCTAAATGCTTTGTTCTTTGCTTACGTATGTGTAGAGCTTCTGTTTTTCTCGTATTTGGTGGAAGACAAGTCAGCGTTGGGGTATTCATATGTGGAGTTTCTGGTCCATGTTCATCGCCAAATTCAAAACAGAATGGCATAGGCAGCTCTTGCTCTCTCTTTTATTAACCCTTTTCTTTGGTCTCTTAGTTGGTCTTTTGATTAAGTAATTGAAGTTACATATAAAAGGTGCTTATTTTGCCTAGCTCTGTGTCTAATTCATAGTTTTAAAATTCATATTATCTAGAAGGGCTTTTGTGAGCCATAGCAAGAACAGTCCCTTTTGTTCTTTACACAATTTACATTGCATTTCACATCATTAATTGGCATTGATAAAGCCCGATGTATGACAAAGGAACCTGTTTGTAATGTCTGCACACAGCACACCAATTTTTCAGTCAAGCTGGGCCTGTGCTTGTCTTTGGGCATAGTCAAGGATTTGGCTCTTTGTACAATTATGATTCAGGATGCTTACCTAAAATATCCTGTGACTTTGTGCATCATGAAAGTAAAAGGTATAGGGTTCAAGTTGAAGTTTTCAAGTTAATTTTTTTACATGTTCAGGAGTGCTGGCTTGTAGGAGTTTTGAATGCAGTGTTCATTTGCAATTCTCTGGAGAACCAAAAGAGTAAAACTTGGTGGTCTTTGGACTCTGTAAGAGAGTATAATGTAAAAAGCTTTGCTTGGGTATGAAGCTTGTTGACAGACATCAAGCTAAATGTAGCAAAAGTTGTATGTCAGTTTGAAGGACCTGGGAAATTTCCGGCTCTTGGCTATGTGTGGTGTATTATTGATGCCTAGGGTGCTGGTCTGTGTTGTGTGTGAAACATTTACCAGTAGCTTGGATAGCTTGCATCTGTGAGTTAAAGATGAGCTTGCAATTGTGTGCATGTCCCCAAAGATGGTAAATCTCTTCCAAGAAACATTTACACAAACACATCATGGATAACAAGGATTTGACTTGGCTTAAGTGCTTGCAAATGTCAAAATATGTTCTGACAGACGGTTATCAGACAAACCCAGGTTGACTATAAGACTTCAGGGTATATTCCTCATACATTCCATGTCTACCCTAAAATGTTTCGGAAAATATACTCTTGAAGTAGCAATTATAGTACATACTTCCCTTTCCTATCCCCAAAGAACCCAAGCCAAATCCTTGTTATCACATCATTTTCCTGTGTGGTTTTCCACAGGTGAAGAGTCTTGTACACATATGCTCAATTGCAGACAAAACTCAACAACAATTTTGAAGGTAGGTCAACAATCAGTTGTCATAACCCTATGAAAGTTGTTCACAAAGTCTCAAACCATCACCTTCTGCGTGACAAAGTAATAAGCTGCTGTGATAGACTATATACCCACTGACTTCATCAGCTTCTGACAGTGGGTATAGATGTTTATTTCAATAATCAGCCCATTATACAGAATCTGCATCACGAGTTTCTTCCATTTCCCATGGCATCCATATATCATGATGTTAGCTAGCACTAAGGAAATATAGCTAATCAAAAATGAAAGCATACTGAGGGAGAAAGGATAAAATTTAGAGACTTGGTGTAGTAAGCCTAAAATCATATGGGCAGAGACACCTTGAACCAGGTCCCAAAACAGTTGCTATTTTTATTTATTGCACTTCGGTAAAAAGTCAACCGGATTTGTTGAGACAGAAAAAACCACCAATTTTTTATGGAGCTCTTTCAAGAGGTTAAAATCATGAAGACAAAAAAGCAACTGTTATCGTACAGAAGAGGGTTATGCTCATGGGCATTAATTATTACTGCAGGCAGAAGCATCATCTGACCCTGATCCTAGTTCAAGCTCTTCATCTGAGTCAATTACATTCACAAAATCATAATACGGAGAAACCTGCAGGCAAGCACAGATATGCACCCATTGGGTTCATTCAGAATCAAAATACCCACTTAAAAAGTCAGAGCTAATAAGAAGAACCTCCATTGAGGATCCTCGATGGAGGTTCTGACAAAGAGTGTAACATGACTCCCCTGAAGTAGATACAATAGACATTAAGAAGCACACTGTTGTTACAGTAAGTGACCAGAGAATAAGGCAAGATTTGGGTATGAGAATAACAGGAAGCAGGAGGATTAGGAATTTTGCCTTGGGTCGAGGCTTAATAGCATCAAACTCAAAAAACTGGGGCTTGGAGAAATCAGGAGCCTCCAGCACAATGTACGCACCCCTGTTGTTGTAACGTTCTTCAGTTGCCTGTTTCATCAACACCCTTCAGACATTCAATAACTGTGAAAAAGACTTTTCCTCCCTTGTGTGGGATCCCATATGATGTAAAACTCAAACTGTCCAACACAGTTTGAAGGAGTGCATGAAATAGACACATGTTTGGTGTGGGCATGTCGAGGAGGGAGGAAATGAATAAGAAAACCTGAAACTGTGGATAATCTGGCGCACTGAAAAGGGTGATAAGCTTGCCAGCTTTCACCACATGGTCTATTGTATAACCTTTGTCCATGTCTTCCATTCCTGACCTTTTATCCCTCGCATCTGGTCCTTCGTGTGACCTCACTATCAACTGCCACACAAATCTCCACAACACCTAAATGATCTGTCCAAGAATCACAGAAGTTGTTCTTGGCAGGATTAGTAATCTCTCACATTTTTCAGTTGGGGAAAAGGCTACTGACCAACTAACTGACAGAGACCAAGATGTGCACAGTTTTGTGGATTCTGTACCTTGAGCTTGTGTTTCTCCAAAAATTCTTGAGTGCAGTCTGGACCAAACAGGAGCCCAATTCCCCGCAACTGATTTGGAGAAAGTCCATTATTGAGTGATGGATCTGACCACAATACATCACCAGGAATAACATTGGACCCAGTTCCAGAGGGGTCCAAAACTCCACGCCTTGCTTTTGCCAAATCTTCTAGAGTTCCAAGTTTCAAAGTCTTTTCTGCAGCCCGAGTACGCAATAAGTGCCTGCACCAAAAGAAAAAAAACAGTAATTTGGCTACATGTAAATAACCAAAAAATAAAATCACCATACCACCAATTTGTATGGAAACTTGATGAAATAATCCAGAATAACACAACTGCAGATAGATAGCCATGGAAACCTTAACCAAGAAGAAGAAGAAAACCACACACTGAAATTATGGGAACAGAGAAACAACATATAAGAAGGGAAACAAACAAAAATCAAAGCTTTCTTACAGCTCTTATGGCTAATAAGAGTTGCAAATGATTTACAAGTGTATCCTTCCCCTGTCGGTCCCCCTTGTGGAAGAAACATAAAGAAACTTGACCTGTAGCCCTTTCCAAATTTGCCCTTCTTTTGTGAACTTTCAACTTCAATTTGTCGGAATAAACCTCCATGGGCCATGAACACACAGTTTGCCACACGAGCAGCGAGTGGATGGCCTTCAAAACAACCCAAGAGCTTGCGGTACATGTGTTTGCCATATTCTTTGTACTTGGCTATCACCTCCTGCTCAAACCCATATGTGCTTGTGCAGAACTTGGTCTCATGATTCCCCCTCAATAGAAAAACTCGATGTGGCAAGAGCACCTAAAAAATCTCTTCCAACAATAAGAGCAGTTCCTCTTGACAACAATGCAAAAAAAAGTACAAAGCAAAACAACAATTTTTTTTGTATTGAACAAGACCCTCCCAGTGACAATGGAAATCATCAGAGATTGAAACTTTGAGAGGAAGCAGCAGCAAAGCAGATGGATACACAAATTGGTGGAAAAAATGGAAGGTAAGGATATGAAGAGGAAATGCCCACAAACCTTCCAAGCAAGGAGATAAATGTAGGTTTCAAAACCCCAGGCACCACGATCCACATAATCTCCGTTGAAAACAAAAATGCAGTTGGAAGATGGGGGACCCGCAAGTTGCACCAGATTCAACACATCATGTAACTGACCATGTACATCCCCTACTAGCACTACTCGACTTGATGCCTCCACTGTCACCTCCACACAATTTGGCTCTCGATGCATAAGCTGTATTGTGGGTGTTTCATATTTAAAAAACCCAAATGTTGAGTCAGTCAAAAGCAGCAGCATTCACAATTCCAACAACTCCATGTTGCAGCAAAATTCAGCAACAAACCGTGCAACCCAAAAGACAAAACAGAAGCAGCAGTAGCAACAGCAGCAGCAGCGCCACAACAACAAATGGGTGCAATGGTAAACAACAACAACAACAATCCCTGAAATAGTCGAGCTCAAGAACCTTCCTTCTTCAAGCAAATGGACGGCACTCAAAAGGAGGGAGGGAGAGAGAGAGAGAGAGAGAAAGAAACCCCTAAAAAAAAACCCCCCCACCCACCCAATAGGCCAAAATACAAACCTTGGAAGCCGCAAGAATGAGAGAATCAGCAACGGAGACAGGAATGACATCGGGAAGCTGAGAAGGTTGCAGATTCCTGGAGGCGTAGTCCAGCACATTACCCAGACCCATCACCCAGTCTACAGTTACAACTCCACCTTCAGGCCATCTCACAACCATATCCATTCCTCCTGCTCCAACTCCTCCTCCTGGTTCTGTTTCTCCTTCTGCTTCCTCCACAACCTCCTCCTCCTCCGCCGCCGCCGCAGCAGCAGCAGTAGCATCCCTCTGAGGTCGTGCTGCCGATGCTCGTGTTGATCTCCTGACAACTTTAGGCAAATCAGAGACGCCATCTCCCCTGTGACCACCCCCCATACTCTCTCCTCTTTTCTGTCTCTCTCTTTCTCTCTTTCTCTCGTCTTCTGCGCTTCGTTTGTTTCTTTCTTCCCTCGCTTCTCCTTCTTTTGCGTTCCACCTTCCGTATATACGTACATAAATACGTATTTGTATTCCCGTTGTATACATTCCTATACGTATGTAATAATGTATGTACGTAACTGTTTCATTATGTAAGTATGTACTTGTATTTCCTTTGTATTTAAGTACACATATTTGTATATACGTATTCGTATTCTCTTTGTTTGTATTTATTGTGTGTACAGAGGAATGTGTGTACATGTACAGTGTCATTTATGAAATGTGCATATGAGTGAGGTTTTTTTTTCCTTTTTTTTTAAATGTAGATAAAGTGACAATTTTCCATAAGGAAGTTTATATATAGAGAGAATGCGAGTATGTATAAATTTTTTAGTATGTATAAATTGTTGTATATGTATTATGTATATATAACACTCTTTTTTTTCTTTTTTTTTTTTTAATTTTTTTTGTGATGTAGCTGAAGAGGAGGTGATGAGAGAGAGAGCACCTTCTCCGAAACGCGACAAAACTTTACTTTTGTTTCCCAACCCCACCAATAAAATTGAAATCGAAACTGCATGTAGGTGGGAAACTAGGTATTGATAAGCACCCATGTCACAGACAGACGGAATGCATTATGCACCAAGTTCACACTAGTTAAACATGATTTCACTCTGTTTGTTTATTAGACTCTTCCAGGAGACTCTCCCTTCTCTCAACCCCCCACCAATAAAACTGAAACCGAAACTACATATAGGTGGGAAACTAGGTACTGATAAGCAGCCCCAACTTGGAACAATCAAACTATCTACCCAATCAGAGAAACAGGGTAGGAGTCAATTAAACATGATTTCACTCTCTTTATTAGACCCTTCCAGGGCTCTAAAAGGTCTGGTTTTTTTGGGGCCTTTAGTCTTCTTCCAAGGCAAGGAAGGGATAGTATTTATTGTGTTTAGATTCATTATTATATAGAGTTGTAATAGTAGTAGCTTAAGGGATTTTTATAGGCCCCTAGGTGTAATAAATAATAATAAATATAGGTCTTCTTTTTTTTTAAATGTGAGGATTTTTGAAAGATTATTTTTTTTTGGCTTTTGTTGAAACTTGAGATTAGTAATAGGAGAATAATTATGATATCTTGAAGGATTTTTTGGTCTCTTTTAGGTAGAGGATTTTTTTTTTTGAAG
>Ga0209208_10006079_pt1 | contig 16686 bp, 18 predicted proteins | sample S1TSphfallax_3_FD_187694 | JGI IMG/M metagenome (GOLD analysis project Ga0209208, IMG submission 187694) | Host-associated microbial communities from peat moss isolated from Minnesota, USA - S1T2_Fd - Sphagnum fallax MG (SPAdes) (version 2) | ecosystem: Host-associated > Plants > Peat moss >...
TTTGCAAACGTTTAGCGACATTTTGCCAATCGCAAACTCTTTGCGTTAGATATTATACCGGAAACCGATAGAGTTTTGAGTCGATTCGCTAAGTTGTAGCGTTGATGAGTTTGTTTCAAAAAGTTTTCGATGTTAGTTTTATCGCAAATGTGTAGCGGCATCCTAAACATCGCAAAACATTTGCGTTAGGCGTTATATCGAAAACCGATAGATTTTTGAGTCAATTCGCTATGTCGTTGCGATGTTGGGTTTGTTGCAAATGATTTTCGATGTATTGTGAATCACAAATCATGTATAGAAGACATTGTCGGAAATGTTTTGCGATTGGTTCAGTTTCGGGAGTTGCGAAGAGCTTGTGATTGTACGGGTGCGAAGGTTAGGGTTTCGCAAAGGCTTAAGAGTTTGCGAGGAATTGTTGTTCGAAATTGCGGGTTTTCGGAAACTGTTTTCTTTGTTGTTTACGATGATATTTGGATCGCAATATGCCCCTCTTTTGTTGTAGTGTATGGCCCTACTCCCTTGTTTGTGCTCACTTGCTCATGCTTACAAACTCATGAAATAACATCCCTAAAAATTTTGGGTTGTATGAATTACTTTGGTTTGATTGTTTTGCAATAGGTACGGAAAGGTTATTGCACATACTTTTTTGTTATTCTCTTAACTACAAAGTCATAATTGGCGAGGAAATTTTGTTAGGAATTAGTTTTGAGTAAATTTGTTGTAAGGATTTAAATTTGTGGCAAAAAAAAATTCCAAGGAAAAGTGGTAGAATGGTGACAAACATAAATCAAATAGTGACCCAAAGTTTATTGAAACAATTAGATCAAGTAGCCATGCAACAAAATGAAGAAGAAAATGTAATAGAAGAAAAAGTGTAGTTTACAAATGATGCAACATAATTTTTTAATCCAAAAAGAGTACAATATACTATGCCGATAATATCTAGGACAAAGGAGCAGCCTATAGGGTATAGGATGGAGTCTAACCAATGATGGCGATTAATACCGAAATATGGCTTGCAGATAGGGTTCATGTAATGCAAACTAGTGAATCCATGACTAAACACAACCGTCAACCCATATTACTACCATAAGAACAAGTTTGGAGTAGGTATGGTCAAAGCACATATCATCATTATATAAAATCAAATGCTATATTTTTTTGTAGACAAGAAGATCATTCATTTACGGACTTTTTGTTCATTAAACAAGATTTATGAAATGCAACGATTAGTCATTTCCATATTCAAGCACAAAACCACAACAATCCATAAGATGATCATAATTTGTTGGCCATTCCGCATAACATGGTAACAACAACATAACTATAGAACTATATAAATTTACATAACACTGTTGAAAAAGGTGATGCACGAAGGACAACTTTTGAGGGCAAAATACCCCAAATCACTAGACCATGTCATTTCACACTAAAAAAAGTTAGGATGATTACTAATCATCTTGGTTTGAACAATGAAAGATGAGTAACTACACATTACACTCACCTAAAAAGGGTGGATGAAAGTCCATTTTTGCAATCCAAATCCAGTGATTTAGAATAAAATAAATTAAATGATTTTGAAGTTCACAATTTTTTTCCATTTCCAAATTCATACCACCATAATTTAAAATTTTCTTAAAAACCTTTAAAAATATGGGCCTTGAAAAAATCAATTTAGATGTCGAAATGGACTTTATGGATTTGAAATTTTCATTTTTAATCTTAAAATTTTTGAGAGTCTCTTTCTTACTTTATTTCTTCATCTTAACTATTATGGTACTTCAATGTGTGGTGGTAAAAAATTATAAGCTTAGTTTCCAACTCCACTAAAAGAAAAAAGTCCATAATGATAATTTTTTGGGGGTAGTATGGATTGTGACATTGGATGTACCATTTTTTGTAAAGTTCACCTTGAATTGAACATTTATCTTTTTGGTAATTTTTTTTTTGGTTTTGAAAGATTAGAATGTAGGTTTCAATTTTTCATCTCACTCTTGTTAAGTTTTTCAAATAGATTTGAATACAATGCAACAATACTTGATTCACTCAAAAAAATTACCACAATGACTTCCAAAAAAGTCCATTATAGTGTGCTTTTACCAAGACTTGCAACTTTTAGAAGAACAAAGTTTATGCCTAGATTAAGGAACAAAGCACTACCAAATACCACAATGTTTAAAAGTAATGGCATACCAATTCATGGAAGACTAGTACTATAGTTTTTCATGATGGTTATTAATGGGGTGCAAGGAGTTATTTTGATGCTTGCATATGCAACCAGATTTGTGCTTGCAACTACGACCAAATATCCAATATCTATAAGGAATGATGAAATTCGTGTAGTATTAATTGAAAATGGTTTGTACAAAATGTATTGATACTTTAAAAGGGCATCATTTTAGTGGCTATAAAGTAATATTTGCTAGTTATGGTGCTTGAAAATATGTAGTGGTAGACCTTAATGCAAAAGTGTCGATAAACTTAATGTTGAAAACACCATTCCACAATGTAGTTACTACTAAATTTTTACCACTAGACCTAGGAGGAGATCTTCCAAAACCCCCAAGAATGCTACAATAGCATTTGTGCCACATGTAATACCCTATTTTAAGCCCTTTAGGAGACCATTGAATTATCTTAAGTATAAGAAAGACTTTGATTCGAATGCTCGTGTACGAGTATTCAAAGTTGCTATTAGAGCTAATAGTGAAATGTTAAATGAAGAAAATAGTTAATCTATTCAATTTTACATTGAACAATAATGCATATAATTGGTGTAACAACTATATGCAAAATAATCCCAATAATAAATTTGTAGATCTAGAGCAAGTGTTTTATAAATCAAATTATGCAGAATGATGAACATGTATATGTATAACTAAAGAACTTGAAATAGAAATCCACATAAATAGTAGAGGTGTATTATGAAAGATTATTGAAATTGGCCAATAGTTGACAAACACTTACTAAGTTGATAGTTTCTTGACCACAGTGTTTTGATCTAAACTATAGTCTTACTTACGTATTATTATTGCAAGAATGATGTGGGAGACCTTGCAACAACATAAGGAATATGTGCCAAGCCATATTATAGATGCTTATACCGACAAATCCACGACATGTTCAAGTGTCAACGACATGGTTCAATTCTATAGATGTTTCATAAATAGTTTTGCATTCATAATGGCCCCAATTACCAAATTTATGAGGAAGACAACAATTTATATGGACTTCCGAATGTCAGGCAGCATGGGAGCTTATTAAGCAGAAGTATGTAGAAGCACCTATTGTGATATCTCTTAATTGGGATGTAAAGTTGCATGAGCATACATATGCATCCTTACTAGCTATAGGTGTTATGTTAGCACATAATCTAATAGGAAAACATGATTAACATGTTGTTTATGCCTCTAGATTACCAAATATAGTATCACAAAATGTGAAGCATTAGCAATGGTATTTGCACTACATAAATTTAGACATTGGATGTAAGCAAAATAAAATGAACAACTTGATTACCTTATCAAAATTGGAACAAGTAGATTTACAATAGCAACAAAACCCATTATAGAATTGTGGAACATTGAATATTTTCATTTCAATGACTAAATATGATACATGTCTACCATAATGTGCATTGATTTTCATATTTCAAACCATAAAAGTAGGTTTTAAGTAAGTTTTTCAAAATACATGTAACTTTTGACATTTATTTTTCATTATGGACTTTTGGTTTCAAGTAGGTGTCAAGTAGGTTTTTACAAAAAGTAAATAAAATTTCTTTTTGATGACTTGTTGAAACATATGTTGATCTTCATTTCCTAACTTATTACATATCAATTTCATTAATGTTTCTAACCAAAAAGTAGGTTTGAACACATATTTTTCAGCTGATTCAAATGTATTTTTATTTACTTTTAAATCCATTTGCTTTTAATTTTATGATAACTAGATTCTTATAAAATTAATAGATCCACTAAATGTTACTTGTTCACCTATTTTTTGTTACTTTATGGTAGTCATATGAAAGGTGCAAGGTTAAAGTGGAGAAGTTTACTTTTCTGGTATACTTTATCTTGCTTTGACCCCATTACCTTTTGTAATAAGTTTTTCTTTTATGTTCATCATACGGCTTTGGTCCATATAGTAATCAAACCATAAGTCTCTGGATGTATTGTTAGATGGTTATTGTTATTTTTAGAACATGAGTTAGTTGTAGTATACAAACTAGGTCATATGCATGTAATCACCGATGCACTATTTAGACTCTTGGATACTACAAGGCCGATAGGGGTGCCTAGTCAAACCACATATGTAACATTGTTTTTGTTACAATTATTATGGTTGGAAGAGGTCAAAAATATCTGCAAACAAGACATATGCCTAGGATTTTGACTAATATTCATAAACAATGGTTGGCAAGAAGAGTGAAACCTTTTATTTTATAGAAGGGTATATACCACATGGGTCAATACAACAAATTTAGATGTTGTGTAACCATAGATGAAGCATATAAGATATTACGGGAGCTTCATGAAGGATTTAGTGGAGGACATTTTGCGGCAAACATCACTGCCAAAAAAATTCTTGATGTAGGATATTGGCATGGCCCAAGTTATTTCATGATGCTTTTGAATTTTGCGGATCTTGGGATGCATGTCAAAGAGCTGGAGGTTTAGCAACAAGGAGTTTGGTTAAACTGGTTATAACTTTACTAGAGGAACCATATATGAAATGGGGACCAAATGTTTTTAGACCAATCAAACCTGCATGATGGTTTACATGTAACAAATACATTTTTGTAGCCATAGATTATGTTACTAAATGGGTGGAGGCTAAGGCACTCAAAACCAACATTGCAGTATATCATAACAAAGTTTCTATATGAATATATTTTAACTAGATTGAGTTGTCCATAGGGAAATGGGCAAGCAAAGTTAATTAATAATATTGTTAAACTCATTGCTAAGTTAGTTAATGAGAACAAGGTAGATTGGGATGAACATTTACCCATTGTGTTTCTTTCATATATAACAACTTACAAAGTAACTACATGGTATATTCCATAGGAGTTAGTATATGGATTGCATCCTTTTATGCCCATAGAATATGTTCTACCAACATTTACCGGGGACCACAAATATGTAAATCATGTTAAAGTACTTACTAGTAGAATAATAAAGTTGGAAAATTTGTAGAATGATAGACTATAGGTAAAAGACACTACTAGGAGTCAACAATGGAATTGTGTTCTATGGATTTAATAGAAATACACATGTAAAAAACTCAAGTTTAGATATCATGTGCTTTGGTTCCCTAAAGGATAGAAAACACATATTGGGAAACTTACCAAGAAGTGGTTTGGTCCATATAGAATAGAGTTCTGCCTACCAAGTAACATTATGTTTTTGGTCATTTTAGATAAGTTTGACCCAAACCTTATGCTTATTAATGTGAATAAGCTGAGACCATATTTTTTGGATGAAAAAACATAATTTATAGATAAATTTGAACCAATGTATTGGGAAGGACAAAAAGATACTAAGATGGATGATCAAGACAACAATCATTAGAATGGATGTATTTTTATGGTAAAAACAATACCAATCGATGGAAATTCCATGTAATAGATGACAAAAAAAATTATGGAGGTAAAATTGGATGAATATTGTTTGGTTTAAGTGATAAGTGGTAGCAAAAAATGTATTGTTTCATATCTCAAAACCCTAAGGGGCACAATGACACATCAAGGGGTGTAAGAGGCAATGGCACCAACTTGGAATGATGTCAATTGTGAACAGTGTATTTTTTAACCTTTTCCAATCTACAAGCATTTCAGCATATCATAATGAACAATGAGAGCTTTGTTGAAAACTCATAAGGATTGTTTGTAAAAGAAAAATGTGTAGAAATTTAGTTTGTCAAAAAGAGAAAGAAGCACAAAAAGCGCTTACTACATACTTTCAAACATAGGAGGTAAATCATGTTATAGATTTTGGAGTTATGAATCAAACACCACTTTAAGTTTGATTTCCATATTTTTCTTCAAACTATGATTCAGGGAAAAGGATCAAAGTCACATTATGATTTTGAACACGCACAAACAATGATGCCAAAAAGTGGTTGCATTTTTTGAGAAAATGCAAGATTTCAAAACAAAGAGAAAAATTGGAGATGATGGTGTTAATGGATTCAAAGGACAAGGATGACAACAATCTTTGCTTTTTTTAACAATTGACACAAGCGACAACTCCAACACCACAACCAGTTACAAAATCCACCCCATTAACTGTTCCAAGTTCCTTAAAACCTAATAAGCTAAGCATGAGAAGAAGCAAAAAACTAAAATACAAGTGTTGCATCAAGCTAAGTTTGTTCTTTCACTAGAACTAAAGAGGTTGATTTTCACACCAATAGTGTATTCTAAAGTTGGAATAATTACAACATGGGTTAGGATGGGAGAGGATGAGAATAAATGGGCATCAAAAGTCAAGCTAGTAGGATTGTTTAAATTACAGTGGAAAGCACCATGCCATGATTAGCTAGTGGCGTTTTTCAATACCTATCAAAGGAAAAACCATTTATGCAAGGATGGGAGATAAAACTATTGTAATAGATAAACATTTGATTGTTGATGTGTTCAAAATTTCTTAACAAACGTTAGTTGAAAACGACAAAAACAATTGCAAATTATTTTTTGTAATTGGGAAATGTTTTTCTCAATTGCAAATCAGCCGAGTCGATAAGTACAAGTCGAGAGCGTCATTATAGTTGAAAGTGTTTACCACATGTCAATACCATATCAATAGCCACTATTAACCATTTCAGTCACAAAATGTTTTACCAATTTAGTTGAGGGATGTTGTCAACTACCTTCGCATGGTGGATGATTTTCATTTGATGGCCAGGCATGACATCAACAGACATTTAGTTGTAATTTCGACTATGCTAAATGTATGAAGTTGGAATGATTGTCCAATAGTGAGGTGATGTGTGGCACACTTGTAACCCTAAACCAATGGTCCACCCAAAGTAAAGGATTAGTTGGAAAGTCGACTATGTTGCAACTATGATGAGAAAATCATTTGGCCAATAGTGAACTAACACATGGTGATTTCATATGTTCAATGGATTAGTCAAGGCATAGTAGAGATTGAGTTGCAAGGTCGACTATTGCGTAACTATGTTTGTGGAGCATTTAAGCTAATAATGGGGCAACATGTGGCACTTATAATTGTGCACCATGTTGCATAATATGATAGATTGAACGGATGGCCAGTAATGAAGTGACGTGTGGCACATTCACGCCCCTATAACAAAAGTCAAGCAATAGTAAAAACTTAGTTGATAGGTCAACTGGATTGAGCAATAATGTTAAGGTTCGAGGTGCATCAACAGAGTTGTGAAAGGAGTCGAACTTAAGTACAAAACCTAACTAGTATAGTGGGAGATATATGTAAGAAAAGAGGTCAAGATTAGTTGCCCAAAAGATAACATGTGTATTTTCTTGTCATTATAGTTGACATTGAATTAACCAATGCACTACAATGCAATTCGCATTAAGTTGAATATTTATTGCAATAATTATAGTATACAAACCATGCAAGCTAAACAAATGAAATCTAATGAAATCACTAGTACATCTAGTTTGCATTCTTATCTTCAAACTTTAATTAAAGGGAATTCAAGATGCAACACTCCACTGATTCTTAGAATTATTTGTAAATATGCAACATCCTACTTTGGTTCACTTTAAATCTAGAACCAAACGAGCCCACATACCAACCATTGGAAGTGTGAAGTTGTAATAAAATCTATTATACTCCAATAAGGGTGACAATTGCAAGGACAAAGATTCCATGCCCCTAATGATAAACTTCCACGAACAATGTCTTGCAACCATCACACAAAGGTATTAGCAGTTTCCACAATTCAAATAATACAAAACAATTGCAATGCTTAACAAAAATGCAATCATGTGCTGCAGTTGGCTATGATGTGAAATATGGGATATGTAAAATCACCTTTTCGACCTACCAAAGTCAAGGAGGCAACTATGATCAAAATCAACCTCACCTAGTAAACTAAGTTTAAAACTACATATAAGTGATGCAAATGCATTTACAAATTATGTATTATTTTGGAAATAATTAATGTTCCACAAAATCTTTTAGACCAATGCAAATGCTATAAACTTTCATTGGCTTGCAAATACCTTTCATCAATTGGGTTATCTATAGTACGGCATTGACATATCATCATATTCAAGTATTACTCACTCAAACCTTTTACTCATACTTATTTGAATTATCTTTAAAGAGAGTAGCCTTGATATCATTGTTCCCAAATACCTTGCACATGCTTACCATCCCCAAACCCCCACCAACATTGGGCAAAATATGCATTAAATACAATGAAAATTACATTCCCTATTAAGCACGAACAATCATAAGGCAACTAACATGCATTAGGTTAGATGAAGCTTGCCTGCCTACTAACATTAAAGAGATAATTAATATAAGAAATATATGGATGAATTTCAAGTTAATTTTCCAAATGTGCCATTGAATATACTCAACACTAAATGTTAACAAAGAAATGTTCATGGAGTTATGGCAATAAACTCACAACATACTTTTAGGCCATGTATAGTTCTTCCATTGCACCAATGTCCCAAGCCTTCCTGGACACAATCAACCAAAAAAGATTGTGGTATACTATGCACAACATACAAATGTGGCACAAACTTTACACATGATCCTTTGAAGCCATCACAAGGTTCTACAAATAATGTTTCCATTATAAGCCATCTTCATTACTACATTACTCACATTAACAACCCCATCTTTTAGTTGTAAAGCAATCTCCGTAAACTTGCATCCATGGATCCTTACCACCCTAATCCACACTAACTTCTTTAACAATCTTTGTAGACTATTAACCAGACCAATGGCTTTTAGTCCGTTTGAAACATGTAGACCTAATAGTAGAGTAGCATAAAATTATACGAAGACACAACTTGGTGAGGCAACCAAATTGTATGGTCTATGATGAATAGCTAGTGAATGTCAACTATAACAAGGTATTCACAGTCCCATAAAGTGGTGGTCCCTACTATGTCCTTAAGGTGTAATTAAGGCTGATCATCTGCCTTATTTGTCACAAACAATGGGACCTTACCATCCATTACATCTTCAACCCCAACTAAATAATATTTTTCAGATATTGGTTTGCCATGGTAAGAATCAATCCCTAGAAGTCATGTAATCCTTCCAGTGGCCATTGTCCGATTGACATTAGCACCATCCAACAACTGGACTTTGGCACCCCTGTTAAACTATATGCCCAAAAACACAAAGGAAACACCAACTTCAAAATAAAGATCTTTCATCAACAATGAGATTATAGGAATGCAATTTCAAGTAAAGATCCTTCATTAGCAACAAATTATAGGATTATAATTTTAAACAAGGTTGGCGCTTGTACCTTCTGTGGTTTCATGGTTCCCTTGTTCGATCATGTTTCCCACATTGATGTTGTAGGTATTGTGGCCTTTTGAGCAACCGTCCCTCTACCCAAATTAGGGTTTTCCTTCCCAACTGTTCCACAAGTGGGTTTAGTAGTGTTGCCAATCATTGGTTCAGCCTCATTCCTAGCCTTTAGTTGCATGCTTAATTCCTTTGCACATGTGGCTATGTACCATCCACAAGCATGAGTCCCTTGAGGTTGGTACTTGACCAAAACATGCACATATACTTCAACCCCAATGTGAGCATAGAAATAGATATAGTGGACAAATGTTTGAAGCATCACTTATGCACACTTGGGATGGTGTTAAGTACTTTCCAATGACAATGCCTTAGGTTTCTCTTGAACATCAAGTGCTTTAGGTTCCATCCCATTACTCTTTGTGATTCCGTCCCCACTTGCAAGGTTAACCTTCTTTTGTGCATGCAGGTTCCTCAACAAACTGGGTAAACCTTAAGTATTATTATGTGGGCTGGGATTCTGCTAGTGGGTTCTCTATTGCACTTTTGTCCACCACCACCACTCCTTCCAAGATTATTTCTGCCCTTACCCCTTCTTCCACTACATGCAATTCCCCACCACCATTCTCACATGCAAAGGTTTCAGCAGATTGCTTCTATGCAAGAGGTACATGTGAGCCAAGGAGGAGGGGTTTGAGCCTTGACAAGAGTCCAATTATTGTTGACAAATTATTGTCAAACTTTGTCATCCATGATTGCATGGACAACACTTTGTCCATCACCTCCACCTATGTCCTTTGAGAATGGTCATGCAAAGCTTGGATTGACCAAACCTTTTCTGTCATTAGTTGTAGGGCATTGTTGAAAGTAGCGTTTGATTACTCCAATTTTTGTAACCTCCCCATGCCACTCGAGGCTTCTTATCACAACCTCCCAATCCAAATAAAAAAAGTAACATGGAAGTTTTTCATTTGTGAACTACAACTATGAGTTATACATCTAGCGCCCAAAACAAATCCTATCACATCAAAAATAGTAAATGAAACTTTGTTTTGGTTTGGTGTGTACCTTGCTATTAGAAAAATCAGCCAATTGTTGTGCCATCTTGGTGATGGAGGGGGGTTGTTCTTGATTTGCACATTATGTAACAAATCCCATGACACATTTGGATGAACCATGAGGCTTTATATGTACATGGATAGGCCATTGTCAAACCTAAAATAAATTGGCTAATTACTCAAGTTTTGTAATCATGAAAATGGTGGGAACCTAACTCACCAAGTCTCGGAAAACTCCAACCTTCCCTTTCCTCCCAAAATGGCTAGGTTTTTGAACCTTTGCCCTGGAAGCCTTCATTGCCTGCTCAAACACATTTCCAAAATAATAAGTTGCCCTATGGAGCTATTAGAACATATCTTGTGCACTAGATTCCCCCATAAATAACACAAGTTTCCCAAAATGGAACCATGTAATCCAAACCATCTAAACTTAAGAAAATATTTGCAGTGCATTATTAAAACCAAACCATGTAATTCACTTCACCTAAACTATGCATCTAGATCTAGGCACTTGGATATCACATAATCAAAGTGAAAAAGGTCAAGTTTTATACCATGGGCTTGGCCACTTGCTTTGGAGAATTCCAATACAACTTTAATTTCTTCCATTTTTCATCTGAAACATCAGGGGGTGGACCATGAGATGGATCCGTTTCCCACAATCCTTTTAGGTGTGACCTCTCATATTTCAAGGCACATTGCACAACTTCCTTCAACCCAAAAATGGACAATTGATTTCGCAAGTATTCAAATTCTTCGTCTAACTTTGCCTTAATGACGCGTCCCCAAGTTCCTTGTTAGACCCAACAAGGGTCCAACTATGTTAAAGAACGAAAGTAGTTAAAACTTGGTGCCACTCCCAGCTTCCAGCACTAAAGGGGGTGAGAAGGGCGTGCTGAAAGCTCCGAGATTAGACTAGGAAGAGGGACAATTTATTTAGTTACTCGGTCCTGCATCAAAACCAACCAACATGTTGGTTAGTTCACATTCGAAATCACTCTTGGTGTTGGGACAAGCCACGGGCAACACGGACTCACTCGATTCACCACGACCCGGATTCGGGGAAAACCACCACCTTCCCCCATATAGTATTCTTTGCGTTTGCCCGTGGCACCTACATCCGAATGGCTTTTTGTCTCGAGACTCCCATGGAGGAGTCCCGAAACTGTCAAAGTTTGGACTCCTAGGACTTTGGGAGCTCATAACTCCCAGCTAAGACCTCCGATTGGGATGAGGTTTGAAGCAAACTTGTAGTTCTCCTCAAAAGCTTTTCAATGGTGTGTTGCACTCCACCTGCGCACACCGGGGTCAGGTCGATTCCCAACTTTTAATGGTTGACTCCCATGTGAGCCATACCGACATGGCCATGGCTGGTAGTCTCAATTTTAAAAAATTGCATTAGGGATATTTAAGTGGGATGAGGTTATTAGGGATTTTTAACAACTTTGTGTTAAAATAGGGGTTGATGAATGCGCACGGGTGTGGGGGGGTTGTTTTCTTTTTTGAAATATGATATTGGTTGGGTTAGTTCTTTTCTTCAACAAAAAGTTGGTAAACCATAGTTTTAGAACCTCATTGGCGTAATTAGGGGTGAAAAATCTTTAGAAGGTTGGGGGGAGAAAAACAAACACCAAAATTCACAGTGTGCAACAAAACATTAGTCTTGTTATAGTATTTAACGAATAGCAAGAATGTTGGGAATATATGAAGCAAGTGAAAGGGGGTTAGTGAAAGGCCCAATAAAGATAGAACAATCTTCAAGCCGTAGGAACATAGGATTAATTTGAATCAACTTAATGATTAAATAGATAATGTGATAGTGTGCCAATGGTAATAGAAGTTTCATAAGGACTGAAACATTTATTTAGATCATGAATAAGCTCAACAAGGAGCTACAAGTACATGTTAAGTCTTGGGCTATGCCATAGTGATAGTTCATAACTGTAGGAAATCTAAAATGCGTCGAATGGTATGAACTAGGTAGTCCGCCTTGCTATTAGGAGGTAGTCGACAAATCGGACCGCGCAACCAACAATAATGTCCAACGCTGGGAATTGAAGACCAAGCGAAGATAGAAGTGTCTTCAATTTTGTAATAACCTTCATAGATAGTTTTAGGTTTGTCGTTGGGAGTAGGGTTGACTTGTAACAAGATCACTAGGGTGCGGGAGTTCGGCGAAATATGATAATACCAGGCTTGAGGGGGTTCAACTTCAAGATGAGCACACACCTTTCGAGGTTCGAGTTCTTCGTCATGAGGATGTTGCGTTAGGGTCAAATCTAAAGATGATTTCGAAGGCGGTTCTTCATTCACTTGTGCGGCTTGGGGCCCGTAAGATGTGACAATACGTGATGTCATAATTTCAAAGAAGAAAGGAAAGATCTTTAATAAAATCAAATCAGTAATGAAGGTGGGGGGAACTTGTGACATCAAGATATGCGATCGTAATTTATAGGCCAAGGAAAAGGAAGGGCATGCGTAAATAATGGCCTAAGACCACGGTAAAGTAAAACCTTAATGTCAAAAGATAAAAAATGAAGGTCTAAGTGAAGTTGCTTGGGGGGAAAGTGGGAAAAGGTAGAAAATAACCTTCTCCTTCTCCTTCCATTGGCCACCAAGCAAATAACCTTCTCCTTTTCCTTCCATTGGCCACCAAGCTTTGGATCTACCTTCACCTTCCTTCTCCTTCTCTTTAAGAGGTGGAATTGGATGATCGAGGCTTCTTCTTTTCTCCGGACATAATTTTCAATCTTGAAAATATTTGATCCTACAAGCTTCTTGAGGAGGAAAAGAATGATCAGCCTTGGTAGTTGGGAAGAGGAAGGAGAGTAGAATGGAAATCTTGTAATAGTTTTGAAGGAATGAAGGTGAGTAGTGATAGTATTGGGAGGTTGGAACCTTAGAAAAATCTCACAAACCCTCTCGGGTTTCATAGCGTAACTTTTCACTGGTTTAGCTGCAGATCCTAAGATTTGGTAGGAAGGTGCGTCTAGTAGTTAGCTTTCTAAAAAGCTAAGACAAGCTGGATTTGAACACTTATGTGTTAGAAACAATATTCCAAGTGACTGGTGGTCTACAATCAAGTTGGAACAATTGCCTTTGTAAAACCCTCTCACGTTTGGTAGTGTAACTCCTCATTGGTTCAACTACAAATCCTGAGATTTGGTGGAAGGTGCGCCTAGTAGTCAGCTTTTTAAGGAATTAAAGCAAGCCAGATTTGAATAACCTATGTGTTAGAAATAATATTTCAAGTGATTGTTGATTATAGCCAAGTTGACGATGGTGTTGAGTCCATAAAAGTTTATTTAAAGGGATGGCAATTTAACATAAGGTTCTAAGATTTGGAATGTTTGAGTCTAGAAAATATATCTATCAGTGCTAAGTCGTGAATGATGCACATGAATCAAAGTATTTAATTTTAACTATGAACGCAATCTAACATCTAGAAATACACTCGCATTTTTCCTTCACTAGTAACATTTGTGCTTTCAAGCATAATCACCTTGTAGAATGAGAAGTAGAGGGACAAAAGTTGCTTCACATACCACCAAAAGGAAAGATTTGTATTTCTAGACAAAATCCCAATTGGGTGGTATCCATCACGTTTGCCACCACCCCCCTCCCCCCCAAATAAAAGGTCTAGGTACAAACTATAGCACTAATTGCACATCAAGAGGGTAGACCATCATTCTCAATAAAGTTGTATGAGTTAAGGGATAGGCTTGGAACATACATAAATGCATGGCCATCTATAGAAATGTCTAGGGGAGCAACTTTAATGTTTCAAACCCCACGTAAAGGTGGATCTTTGAGTTCAGAAGTAAGAGGATTTGTGGATTATTAGGTTGTTTTAGTATGTGGCAAACTACACTAAAAAGATGGAACAAACTTGAATTGAATTGCCATGAGTCAAATTGCTACATGAAAGGAATGAAATAAAAAAACAAGAGTTGGAAAGTAAAGTTGTAGATGCACAATAAGAAGTATTAGGTTTATATAATCATATTCATACAACTAAAGTTCAAATCAAGAAAACACTTTAGATTAAAGAAAGAGAGTTGAACCGGTTGCAGATGGAATTTATTATGGTAAAATAGAGGAAGGAAACTTTGGAGCAACAGATGTAATCATATGAGATAATAAAAGGGGAGAAAGATTTGTCAAAATCAAATTAAGAAAGAGAAGATGCCAAATATTGGGCATTGAAAAAATAGGCAAATGATTTGGAAATAAGATCTTTAGCTTTGCAACAAAACAAGGAGGGTTTACATGGATAGGTGTAGGTTTAGGAAAAGGAGGTCATGAAATTCAAGGAAGAAATTCATATCACTATGCATAAGAGGGATGAAGCTATATAGGACAAACAAAGGTTACATGTAACAAATCAATCCAGAAGTTACAACAAGATGCAAAGAGGATAAATTCAATTGTGAGTTCAATCACAACTATGGAGCCATATCTATCCAAACACAAATTGGAGGAGTATGATAATTTGTTGATGCAAAATATAATTCTAAGGACTAAGTATAAGTCCTTCCAATTGTATACATCTAATTTTAATACATGGTGGAACTTAAATATAAGATATCCTCCAAATAGATTTGAAGACCTTGTTTGATGAACACAAGGCAAATGAAGCCAACTATAGGAGGAAGTTGAAGGCATACATGGAAGCATATCCAAAGTTTAGGTATGACTCACCTTCTACAACTCATGAGGACAATTCCAATACTTTAGACTTTAATTAATATGAAACAAGTCCAAGTGGAGAAGCTTAGGACTAAAGGGAGGAGATACTACAAAGGAGTCCGTGGATGAATAGATAGTAGCACAATTTGAAGAAAATGTCTTAATAGAAGTTTTAACAAAATAGGGAGCACAACAAGTATCTACCCACATAAAGTCTACTACAATAGTTGATGTATTTCCATCAACCCAATCTGTTACAACTGCAACAACACCAACCTCACAAGATGAAGGGGATAATGGTCACACACATACCATTATAGAAGCATAATAATATGTGCAATCATAGCAAATTTTTCAAACTAAGGAAATTAATGTAATAGAGGAATAACAGTCCATGGAACTATAGGTTGCAACTTCAAAGTGGACAACTACAGAGTAAATAGGAATAATGGGTAGTTTATTATGCAAATTCAATGTTTTTTCATTATAGTTATCCATAGCACAATTTTGGGGACAAAATCAAAAAATAAGGGGGGGGGGGTAATGTTAAGGGTAAAATTGTACTATAATAATAAAGTAGATATGGATGTATGAAGTCGTGGATAGGTGTTGTGATGTCTATTATAGGATAGGTTAAACAAAGTAGGTTCAATATAAATAGGGTAGTTGAGATTAGGATTGTTGAGGTGCAATTCAAATTAGTTTAAGGTAAAAGAATTAAGGATTATAAGAGACTTTGGAGATCTTTGAGGGGGTTCTTTTATGACTTTTTTTTTGGGAACACAAAGTACAAATAGTAGAGTAGTAATTTTGAAAGATAGAACATATCATTGCCAAACTATTCCTTTATATATATATATAACATTTTTCCATGATGTGTTGTTTTTCTTCTATTTTAGTATGAGAAAATGTGAGAAAATTATGACAAATTCATAACTATGTAAATACTTTGGTTGTGGAAAATGTTGTTGAAAACCATTTTGGATTATGTGGGGATATTAAGTACAAAGTTTTTTATTGAAATTGAATATGCTACAAGAACAAAAACTACAATTCACTACTACATATTGTGCCTTTTTGCGAAGGGCCAAACCAAAAATCTGAAGGTTTTGCGAAAGAAAAGAAAAAACGTGAAGGGTTTGCGAAGGAAAAAAAACCTGCCACATTTGTGATGCCTTCCGCATCGCAACTTGTGGCGCAACAGTCATCGCAAATATATAATGAACCTTTAATCATCGCAGACCTTTTGCGAGATTCACGACAAACAAAACTTTGCGATCCGCTCAACACATGTCCCTCGTAGCGATATTCCATTCTTCGCAAAGTGTATTCATACTCAACACATCGCAATCTTTATCGTATACAGAGTATCGCTACAGACTTTGAGATCAACAACACAACGCAACTTGCGTTTTTTGGCGCCTCGCATTTTGCGTCTCAATGTGTATCGC
>Ga0209208_10006080_pt1 | contig 16685 bp, 19 predicted proteins | sample S1TSphfallax_3_FD_187694 | JGI IMG/M metagenome (GOLD analysis project Ga0209208, IMG submission 187694) | Host-associated microbial communities from peat moss isolated from Minnesota, USA - S1T2_Fd - Sphagnum fallax MG (SPAdes) (version 2) | ecosystem: Host-associated > Plants > Peat moss >...
CCAATTATTCTATATATTTAATTCTCCAATTGGATTACTAACTCCAAAATTAAGATAACAATAGTAATTCGACATCAATAAAATCATCATCATGATTAATGTTCCTTGATTAAATATATATATCTTGGTCCGTATTATTGTTCATCATAATTACATAAATAATTCTGGATTATTATTATTATCTCTTGGGTCCGGTTTTGAATGTAATCACTAGCACACACGCACACGCCCGTGTTATAACCCCATGGATAGTTGTATTATCTAATGGTCCAAAGTGATAATCTGTCCATGTGGAAGCCAATTGTAAACGATAATCATACATTGAAAAGGTGATTTATTGGTTAGTTGTCTGCACAATGGATATTCAATTGAAGAATACATTTGTATAACATTTTAGTTCACACTAGTTTGGGGTGACAATACCGAACAAGTGTGAGACAATGGTTCATGGGGTTAAAGCTATGTTGAATCTACATCTGGAGTGGGTGGTATTATAGATTGATGTCCAAAATGCTATTAATTCAATATTTCAAGCGTCCATTTTTTAAGAGTTATAGTTTTTTATCGACACCTTGGATTAACTTTTCCCATTTGTTCGTTAATTTTATGCATGCCCATTTCCATTATATTTCTTGTAGGCTTTTAAACACGAGGATTTCATTGTCATTTCATCTAAATTTGGTACATGACAAGGGATCTCAAAGAGGAGTGTTGTTTGCATTAACTCATTTTTGTGTTCTTCATCCTATTACAACAACCCACCCTACTTGTGTTTTTCCTTTGTTGGTAGATGATACACACATAGTTGGTCTTGCCTCGGATGTGTTATTTTTTTTTGTGATTATAGGAGGAGTTTGGCACATTAAGACTTTCAGTGCAATTGATGAAGTGTGTTGTTTGGTTTCCGTAGGGGTTATACCAGTCTATATCATTTTTTCCAAGTTTACATTTGAATCTAATCTTCATATTCTAGGTGTTTTATTGGGTTTTTTTTCCCTTTGCGGAATCCTTCATATTAGAGGCTTTCTAGGAGAACCTCGACATGATCATTAACTTTCTTATGCTCGTAGATCTTCAAGTAGCTTTTGTGATGCTTTCATTTTGTTATGCCCAGTGGCCAAGCTACTTACAACATATTGTATTTTCATCACCAAATATCTTGTAGCATTATACTAAGTTTGATGTTCGTACCATATCTATGTTATAAAAACTATTAAGGTCAGGATCCTTTGACACCACAGTGGGCCATTTGGTTCATTGTCAGGTCACTCTTCCTGTTCCTTTAAGGGGGCTAGGCCTTCTCTTAGTGGTTTGATGTGCTTCCCTCGCCTTTTTAGGATGTTGGATTTTGATTGTTCTTGCATTAGTTTTTTGTTTTGAGTATGATGATCACCTTACTTTTCTTGATGCAGTGACACATGTAGAGACCAATATTTATCCCTTCCAAATCACATTATGGGATACTCGTGCGATTTATTTAAAATCATTTGATCACATGTCTTACCTTTTGAAAGTTTAGTAATGCAATCCTATCTTCAAATGTAATATGCTTTGATGGACCAATTACACAAACAAAAATTTAATTCATTTCTAACAAATGTTCTTTCAAATGTTATGTGAGCACGTATTTGTTATTGTGACCAATTACACAAATAAGAATTTAATTCACTTTTAGCAAATTTTCTTTTAGATATTATGTGAGCACATCTTTGCTCTTGTGTAGGTCTAGCAACAAGGGCTTGATTGTTAGCTCATCCTAACACCCCTTCATTTTGTTTATCCTTCATTCATTTTCTTACAACATTTCGTATTCGTTTTGATATACCACATCCTATAGTTTCGCATCTTTCACAATGCCAATGTGTTCATACCATTAATGATTTGGGTATCCATTTGCTATGTTGTCCGTGCAGTAATGAGCGCATTGTAGCACATGATACGCTTTGAGATATCATTGTAACTATCACATTAGAGAGTGGAGTTCACATATAAAAAGACGTTTCTCATCTTTTCCCTTACCACACACAAGACATATGGATATTGTCATCGCTAAAGACAATTTTCGAACCCTGGTGAACATTGTCATTGTCGATTCGATTTGTACAAATTTAGTGCAATGTGTTTCGACAATGAGAATGCATGCAACAACATTTGCCATTAATACAAGGCATGATCTTACACAAATTGAGTGCCAAGAAATGATTTCATTCCCCTTGCCATAGAGACCTATGGATGTCTCCATCCTCGTTTTGATTCCTTTCTAATTTCTTGTGTACATGTTTTTAAAACTCGTCATTAGCAAACCTCATTGATACCTTCGATGCTTATATCTTGTTATAGGCAACGAATGTCAATAACCTTACAATGTGTGCAAACCATTGTAATTCTTCAATGGGTTGCCATGCTTAGTCACAATTCTTCATCTCTTCCACACATACCAGCCAATCCACCTTCAGCACTAACTGATTTGTGGAATATGATGCCTTTTTAGCATTAGGTCTTCCACTTCATTAGTGATCTTTTGATGGTCTTGGTTTTCCTTTTGTGTGTTTACATATGCATCCATATGCCTGGTACTTTTTGTGGATGGATTTTCATCCTTGTTTTAATATATATATATATACAGGTTTTACCCTTATTCTCAGGACTACTAGTTTATTCTTTCCCGACGGGCAGGCAGGCGGGCAGGTAGCAGCCAGGAGCCTGCGATGGTCTTTTCTTGCGAAGTCGGAAGGAGGGAAGGAGAGAGAGAGAGCGAGAGAGGCGATGGTGGGGTCGGCGACGACGATGGGGGGAGAGAGAGAGACAAAGGAGCTGGCGTTGTCGACGAATTCTCTGGCCTTTTCGTCCTTTGTCAACTCCGACTGTGAAGGATTCCGGCTGAATACATGGTTATTGTGAGCATCGAACTTTTGTTTTTCTCTGTTTTGTTTTGTTTTATTTTGTATTGGTTTGGATTGGTTTTCTTCTCTCTCTCTCTCTCTGTGTCCCTGCCTGCCTGTCTGCTTGCTTTTCCCCATCCTTCTTTAAGATTGTGCAAATATTTTTTGTCAGAGTCATTTGTATGTCTTCGAGCACTTTTAGGAGGTGTCTGATTAGACGACGATTGTTTGTGATGAGATAGAACTGAAGAAGAAAGTTTTGTTTTGCGAGTATTCCTTTGCAAGTCTTTTCTTTGACTTCAAGCAAAAGGTTTCTCTCGCCTTGTGGCTAGCTTTGTTAGTCTTCTTGTGATCGGCGGTTGGTCGGTCAGTCTCTGCGTCGTCTCCGCTGCTGGCCACTATGTTTGTTGCCAAAATAAAGATTTGAAACAAAACGGGAGTAGGAGAACAACATAAAATTATTTTATTTTCGTTCCATTTGTTTGTTTTCCTAGTGTCACGATAAAATAGTCAATCAGTGGTGCAGTGGATTGTACGCAAACTCTTGAGGATGAGCGGCAGAGTAGAAACTACTGTTGGCTGAATGCTAGGGATGTAGAAAAAGGAGGAGAAACAGACTACACGCAACACTACACTCTCTCCGCACATTCGTTTTGACAGCTGATGGTCTCCCTTTTTACATCAAGAACACTGGTAATACCTTCTTGACCAATCTATACACTCCTTCCATGTTTGAAGTGTTTGGAGGTAGCCAGAGGCTCCCCATGGAATCAGCAAAACTTAACCAAAAAGAATGGTTTTTGCATCTAACTAGACCAAAAGAAAGTTGAGGGCTTTGGAACTCTTTGCTGTTTGCATGTGAATATCAAAGTTTAGATTATTCTCTGTTTTCCCTCCTGTTTTCCTCTCTCCATGGTAGTAGAATTTCATACCGATTGCAATTGGGCTATGCACCTGGATCACCAAGCAATATGGTAAAGCATATGAGGTCTCTTTCATGTTACAGAATGCAAATGATGGAGGAGTGTTGCTGATTTGTGACGACCTCAGAAAGTTTGTTGGTTTTTGATAAGTGCTGAGGAGCACAATGCATAACAACACCATATCGCATCTAACTTAACAAATTGAGGACAGATTCTGAAGAGCTTTGAAGATATCTGTTTCACTGTAGGTGGATCGACAAACTAAAGAAGAGTGGGTCTGAAGATTCAAGTAGATAGCCCAGGTTGTAGTAAGTAGTTCACAGAGGATGTACTGTTAGCAGCTTTTCATTCAAGGTCATGTGGTGGAGTCCAGGAGCGAATCTGACCATTATACAGGGGGAGACAGATTGGAAACTTTGATCAGCTTGCATATCTGGACAAGGTGGAGAAGATGAGGAGTCAATTCATTTCACTGAAAACCCCTTGGTTTACTACAGCAAAACCTGGTCAGGCTTTGGTGTTCAGAGGGTGGTCCAGTGCCCACAAGCAATTGCATTCTTGTTGATCACCTTACGAATGACACTATCACAGCAGCAGATTCCTTGTTTTAGGCTTCAAGCTTTTAAGACATGGACAGAGATGGCCGGAGAAATCAGTCAGGTGCCCCTCCAGGATACCCTGATAGAAGCTCATCACATGGCAATCATGTCCTTCCAAGAAGACAGAGGATTGGGGGAAATAAAACTCAGTCAGTTTAGAGAGGTTTGTTGTAGGTGTTTGTCGTCTTTTGTGTTGCGGGAAACCTGCTACACTTTTTTGAGAGGCCATATTGATACACTGATGCATGTGGATCTTTTGTTTGTTTTGGTTAAAGGCTTGTCATTCCCTTTCTTTTTATTTGCAAAGGTTGGTTTGCATCCTTGTTTTGTGTTCATTTGTTTTCTCACTGAAGTTCTGCTGCAGGTGTTGGTTTTAAGTTTAATTCAATAAGTTGCCGAAGCCCCCCTTCTCCAGAACCTCTTTCACCATGGGATGCATTCAAGAAGCGGTCAAAGTCAACAACCTCCTTTCCCTCTGAAACAGAAGCTGATAAATCTGGTTCTCATTCATATGGACGAGATCCATCATTTTCAGAGCATGATCGTGCATTTCTTCCATCACTATTTGGATCGCAAGATGAACCTCCTGAGCCTGATCCTTCTAAGGTGGTGGCCAAACTGAAGGAGGCAGCTCTTGCAAGTTCTTGGAAAGAGCTCCCAATGGAGGAATTGCTGAGGTCCATGGGTGTTGCGATACCTCTCACCTCAAGCAGCTTGGAATCCTCATTTGCTCTTGAGGTCTGGGGACAAGCCACCAGCAATTCCACAGAACTTGTGTCTCAGCGAAAAGTACCAAGGTTGCTTGGATCAAAGGGATTAGGCTTTGAGATTCAGAGGGCGTTAGGTCCAGCTCCTCCACATGGAGGGACAGGATCCGTATCTTATGAATTTCCTAGCAACCCAGCCAGCACAAGGTCTACTGCAACCCCACACTCAGGAGTGCCACTTCTATCTCCAGTGATCTCTTCATCCCTCATCAAAGCAACGTCTTCAGAGAACCTCTCTGAAACATTGGCAGAGCCAGAGAAGAAAGTCAATCCAACCTCTCAGGCAACAAATGCCATACCACATGCTCCAACCAACAAGAGTCAGAAGAGCTTAAGGTCATCTTCTGTGGAGCAGCCCAACTCCCAATCATCCAGGAACTCTGCACGTTCAGCATTGCTAATGGAAAATAGTCCACCACCTGATACACAACTGTCTTCATTACAAGCAAATGGAGAGGTCACTGTATGTTTCTCTAATTCGACTGGCTCGTCATACTCAGGGTCCCGTGCTACAAATGTCTCTGATGATTGTAGATTCACCTCCCGGATGTCTGGGGTTTCCACTGAGATAGAGGAGTCACCACCAGACACACAATTTCCACTTCCTCACACTTTCCCAAAACCAAAACACAGTGAACATGTGCAGCTTGGTGGCCCTGAGGAACGTAAAAAGTTGTTCTTGCATGCCTTCTCCAAGAACAAAAAAGGATGCTCTTTTTGTGGGAAAGGCCTCCGCATGCAGGAGAAGGAGATGTGCATTGTTTGCAATGCTAAGTTCTGCAGGAACTGCATTGTAAATGCAATGGGGTCAATGCCTGAGGGGCGTAAATGTATTGGTTGCATTGGACAGCCTCCACATGATTCTAAACGGCCTTTGATTGGGAAATCATCAAAACTGCTGAACAACCTGCTGAGTAATCTTGAAGTGCAGCAAATCATGAAGGCTGAGAAGGAGTGTCCAACCAACCAGCCACAGCCAGAGCAAGTATGGGTGAATGGCGCATGCCTGTCAGCTGAGGAGATGTTGACATTACGGGGATGCAGCAAGCCTCCAAAGCCTGGAAAATACTGGTATGACAGCGTGACAGGATTCTGGGGAAAGGTGATCAATTCTGACATTTCTGAGCTTCTCTTCTGAATCTTTTTCAATTGAAGAACCAGAAAGCACTGGGTCATCTTCACAGATTGGGCTTTGTTGTCACAAGCTTCAGTTGTTTTCAGGATTTGGGAAGAAATGAATACATGACTGTTTAGCCAATCCAGTCAGTTTTTCCATTTAGCCTGCTGCATTTTCTCTTATCAAGCCATCTGCTATCATAGTGTTATGCCAGGATTTCCAATAGGGGAAGTTGCTACTACCTGCACTTTCATACTGTCCATAGGTGTGATTTGTAGATAGATTTCATGTAAGCAGTCCTGTCTTTTTCAAAGTTGTTCTTCTAACTGCTGACTGGCTCTCAGGTGTGGTCTTTGAGGATTAATATAATCACATTACAATGAGTCCATATGTCCACCAAGTAAGAATGTTGTGGTGGCTCCATTTTTCAAGTGTCCAACTAGTGATTGTTGTAACTGGAATCTGGTTGTATTGAGAGATGTTTCTTTCATACACAACTAGAAAACCAATGAAATGGGGGATTGATAACAGATTTCTACACTTCTGGACTCCAAGTGCATTTACTCATTTTGAAATGAGAAATTTGAGGTTGTTTGTGGGATTGGCAGGATGGATGCAGGCCAGACAGACGCATAAGTCCCACATTGAAGCTGGGTGGTCCGCTGATGGAAAAAGCCAGCAAAGGAAATACCCAAGTCTACATGAATAGTAGGGAGCTTGGCAAGATAGAATTGACTGTCCTTAAGGTATAGTTATTGCACTCCTTCAATCAAAGATTTCTACCATTTTCCTCACTTTGGAGGACCTCAATCACCATTCTCACTTGTGAGCACACGGTGTTATGGTCTTTAGTGTGAAATGGCGACTCAATGTTGGGTTTTTGCCGGTTCCTTGTGTATGATCTGCTGGTGTAGTGAACTTCTTGGATCCAAATTGACACCCACTGCTGAGTGTTGTTTGCCTGAAGTCCAGTTAAATGGAATTGACTCAAGTTCTTTTGCCGTTCTATGTTCATTTTCTTGAACTAACCAGCAGCATGGCTGAGTCTTCCCATTTCAGCTTTCTTGTGGCATGGACTTAGTACATTAGTTAATATATGACATTGACCTCCACCCATTGCCAGGAAAAATGAAGTCTGAGTATGCTCGTCTATGTTCAATTTCTCCTTGTCCAAAGAAAACATTAGAACTTTTGGCCTGCATGGGTGTGGCTTTTCCTTGGTATTGTGTTGGGTTAGCTTTTAGGCCTTTCTTGCAGATGTTGTAAATCTTCATCCTTTCCTTCATTCTTTTTGTTGTGAACTATGCCTCAGAACACTCTTTGATGGTTAGCCTATGTTTGGCACTGAGATATTGGTCAACTAGATCTGAATCAGTTTGGTTCATGTTTCTCTTGGTTATCTGAGCCGCACTTTTGAGGTATAATTGACTACTTTCTTTCTTCATCTGTTACTTTGTCTTATGGCCCATTTCACTAGGGCAAAACCACTGCTCTTTAGGATCTCAACCGTTGGTCAGGTGTTTAGGAGTGAGAAGCAAGTGTATTTGAAAGCCTTCCTTCAGGAGTGCATTGACCTTGAATGCGGCTCCTCATTTGAGGAGCTCTTCAAGTTCCTTCACTCAACTTTTGGCACTTTTTTAGTCCATTGCACTCTGGACATCCTGAACCCTTTATTGCTTGTCTTTGTTTTTGTTTTTGGACCCTCACTCATGCACTTTGCACTGTACTTTACAGATGGCAGGAGTGCACTGCTTGCCAGGCACCCATCTGTGGGTTGCTGAAGATGGATCATACAGAGAAGAGGGGCAGACAAGAAGCAAGGGAAGTTTGTGGGCACATGTAAGTCCAGAATTTTGAACACAGATTATTTGCATTGAGATGATAAAAGATGGTAGTTTGTGTAGAAAGATGTGCAGTTACTGCCAAGCTTGTGTAAAGACTTGCCATGCATCGAATTCAGTGGTAGTGAAAGTTGTAATTATGATAGCAGGTAGTAAAGGAGGACAGGATGATTTGTGCTTTTTCTTGTGAGCATGGAGGCTTGAAGTATGGAGGCTTCTTGATACTTATGGGAATATTATTCTCTAGGACCATATGCCATTTGTAGTTTGGCTTCTACTTCTGTCAGTACATCCAGTTTCTGTGGATGCTCTGCAGTTTCTTGTTTCTATATGCATCACATCTTCTCATTTGTAACTCAGCTCTGAAATTAAGGAGCAAGTGACGAACGAGTTGTATTTATGTGCAACCAGTCAGAGTTGATATTATGTAGAATTATTGCCCTGCAGACTGCTGTCAAGATGCTGTATCCATTTTTGTCACTGCCAACACCTGTATCAAGTTCAACTGGGAGTGGTGAGGATGCCAATGATATTTTTCCTGCATACCCAGATGTTGTGGAGGAAAGCCAGGTTCAGAAGCTTCTCTTGCTTGGTTATGAAGGCTCTGGCAGGAGTACCATTTTTAAGCAGGTCAGTGATTGGATTTGCTCACATGTACTGTCCAGTATGTCCAGTACTGCATGTCTCTTGAGTGCTAGCCAACATCATGACCTAGTCTTCCCATTGATTATTGAAATGCAACAGAAACTCAGGACATGGCTGTTGGTATAATGGTTTGCCCAAAGTTTTGTATACTTATCTACACCCACTGTCAGGAGCTGGTCAAGTCAGTGGGGAGTCATGGCAGCTCATCACTGCTGTTCATGAAGAAGGTGATGGTCTGGCACTTCGTGAGTTGCACTCACAAAGTTATGGCTGCACTCACTGTTGTGTGACCTGCAGATATTGTGGACTATTCTCCGAGATTTCATGGATATGTACCATCCAATCGTTTCTTTTACTAAACATCTCACAGAAAATGGCTGAAAGCTTCACTTCTTCACATCTGTGATGCTGAAGATTTTCTTTTTTACATTAAGGGACTTTGCAAAAGGAGGTCATGATAGAGTTAGTTTTGTTGAAATGACAATTAGTGTGGAAATTTAGAGAGATGAGGATTGAGATGTGTCCCAGTGTGCACCTTGCAGCAATATGTTTGTATGACTGGGCTGGGGAAAGGGAGGAGGAGGGCACAGGGCTAGACAGAAGTATAGAATGAGTTGCACTCTGACTTTCAGAACTGAGTCTATTCTTGAAAGATATTCCCAGAGTCATCCTTGAGGATTTTGACTGCAGATTTACATGCTTGTTGATGTTCTTTGAGCACAAAGATTGAGGACCAAATTGTAAGTGACAGAAGATAATGTATCTCATTTTGTAGGAAGTTGGATATCTCGTAGCAATCCACTTCTCTATATGTGAGAAGGAATATGCATTTCAGAATCGCTCACCATCTGTGGCTATGTGGTTGTCTCTGTTGAGGGGCAGGCAAAGCTTTTGTACAAGCATGGCTTTACTCCGGATGAAAGGAGAAACTTGAAGATGCTAGTACGGAGCAACATTTTGCAGTACATATGTATTCTACTGGAGGCCCGTGAGCGATTCGAAGAGGAGTGTGAAGCAGAGATTCAACTACGAAATCAAATTGCTTCAATCTCTCTTGGTAATGATTATTGCCCACACCATTCTACACATCCTCCACCAAGGAAAACATTAAGTATCTGATCATGTATATGTTGAGCTGTATAACTTTCACTGTGGGGAGTGCCTCATACATGCCCATCAGAGTGCAACTAGTTTGTAAGTCCAGTCAGATCTATTGTTGGAGCCAGAAATTATTTCAATCTTCTACACAATGATGGCAATACATCTTGTGCCGGGAAAAAATTCTCACCTATTTCACACTGCAGGGAAGTTGACCTCAAATGGTGAGAGTGAGGAACCAGTTTCCCACAGGACAGAAAATGTGTATCATATGGAGGCAAAGTTGAAAGAAGAAGGTGACTATATCTTGGAGATTATGGCCACTGGAACTCTGGAGTCTCATTTCCCAAGAGGCACCTGGATGGAGCAATTATCACCAATTGTCAAGGATTTGTGCAACCACACAGCAATGAAGGCCACTCTTAAACGACAAGCAGAGATTCCAGACCTCTCTCATTTTGCAGGTTACTTTTTGGATAAGGTACTGTCCAATATTTGGCTCCAGCTGTATATAAGTAATGCCAACTCTTTTATTTTCAATCTGTTAGAAAAGTTATGTTCACAACTATGAAGCATTGTTGAATGAGTACTGTAGAGGGGTCGACGTTCCATGCCAGAGTTCAAGGAACCACTTTCCTTTCATGGGTCACAGGAGGAACTGTTTGGAATTGTTGTGCAACTTGCCATGAATCTCTTTGAGTAGGCATACAATCCCTACATTTCCCAGCTGATCTTGATGAAATGCTTGTAGGTAATGGAGATACTAGATGAGGATTATCAGCCAAGTGAGGATGACATACTTCGAGTAGAAGGGTTTACCCAAGGCTCAGGGCTGATGGATATAGAATTCTGCTTGGAGGACAATGTTCCTCTCTCTCAGTCCTGTTGGCAGGATGCCCGTTCTCCCATTGGCAGGTGCAGTGAGCAGATTGATCTTTCACTCTGATATTTTGAGACTCACTTTTGATAAAAGACTGGAGTGGCTGCATGTTTAGAGTGAAAGTTTTTGTTGGATGGTGTGCTGTGTGTGTTCTGGGTTCCAAGTGTTGCAACTCACCTTCAGGGTGCATTGTGACAGAACACAGTTGTTACTTGTTTGACTGCTTTTGGCAAACTTTAACTTGATGCTGCTCATCTATCACAGTGAGAGATAAGTTTTAGTTTAGCTACCAGCATGCAGCTGAGTGTAAGGCTCAGACCTTACGGCTTACAGCTTGCTTACGAGTGTTGATAAGATCATAAGGTTGCAATGTGGCTGGTCCAATCCCTGCTAAATGTTAATTCATCTGCAAGAGAACCTGAGTGTGTAATATTAGTATTCAATCTTCAAATAGGATATCCAATCCCTGCTGTAATGTCTGCATTAGGTCCCTCAAGCATGGAGACTTCATTTCACATTGAGTATATATGACATTAATGAGTATGAATGACATTCCTTGCAGTGAAAAATAGTCAGGATGTTAATAGTCTTGCTTGAGCAGGATTGTCTGAACATGGACAGGAGCCCTGCTCAGAAGCATGATGATGTTGATGCTTAATCCCTAAGAGAACAAATGCATGGAATTCAGGTACCATCTTATACAAGCTGGGGAGAAAGGCAAGAGCGATCAACAAAAATGGCTGGAAATGTTTGCGGATGTGGATGCTGTGGTTTTCTGTGTTGCTATCAGTGACTATGATATGATAGGGATTGATGGTGAAGGTGTTTTGTGCAACAAGATAATCCTAGCACGTGATCTTTTTCAGAACATTTTGAAGCATTCATGCTTCCAAAATACTCCCTTTGTTCTTTTTCTCACAAAACATGATTTGTTTGTTGAGAAATTCAACAAGGGTAGTCCCCTCACAGCCTGTGACTGGTTCTCAGACTACAGGCCTGTACAAGCATCTCAACAGAAAGCTCGGAATCAGGCACATGTTGCATACCAGTACATTGTACACAAGTTCAAGAATATTTACAGCAAAGTAAATTCATGCAACCGGAAGCTTTTCACTTTTCAACTCAATGCTCTAGACAAAACAGCAGTGGCAGAAGCTTTCCAATACGTGCAGCAGATTCTCAAGTGGGAGGAGTTTCGCTCCACCGAGTATATGTTGATGGACAATATTTCTGACAGCAACTCTGATTCATAAAGAGCTTTGGAACATGTGTAAAAGCAAGAATGGAACAGGTAAGAGTCACATCCTGTTCAGTGAACCATTCCACTTTCCTCTTCTGCATTTTGATAATTGGCCTTAAATGTTCTATGTCTAGGAGGAGAAGATTTAAGTTCTCATTGCTGAGTGTGGTGGGACACCTGGTCAAAAATACCTCTCCTTGTACAAAGACACACTGACATTTGCAGGGGGTTTCTTTGTCGGTGATGGATTAGGGGATAAAATAGATATCATAGTAAGAGATAAGAGAAAAAGAGGGAACATCTATGTCCACAACCAAAATCTGTACAGTTATGTTTCTTGATGCCCCAGTTACTCAGGTGGTCCATGGCTGCTGAAGCTTTGCTTCTCATGGATCTGTATCATATACCTCACATGCTCTTGCAACCACCCTTGTTCTCGTTGTGATGGTGTAGTACATGTATAATTCCAAAGGCTTCTTAATCCTAAGTGGGGAGCTTTTCGAAGTCCACATTTCCTCTAAAGATCTTGGTCTGAAAGTTCTTGCTTGTCTCTCTCTTTTCTCCCTCCTTTCTTGGTTGCTTTTTTTCCTTTTCTTACCTATTTCTTTTCCATATTATGTGTTTTTTCAGGGTGTTTCTTCTTGGGGTTTTTTCATCTGATCCTTGTAGGTTGTGTTGAGCTAGCCAACATCATCACTGAGTCTTACTGTTATTGCCAGTATTGTGAAGAAATGTTGGTTAATGTTTGACATGAACTTCAACCCATTGTTGGAGCATATGGAGTCAGTAGGGATGTCGTGTTAGGTGGGTCTTGTCATAGATATCATTGTTATTGTAAAGAACCAGGTTTTCTTAATTTAGTGTTATTTTATGTCAATTATAGAGCAAAATTTGGCACAGGACCTTCGGAGTCACAGAAGATCCCCCAGCCTGTCATAGTACCTTCCAATGTTATGGTCTTTGATTTTCTATCTTTCTAAGTTCTTTTCACATTTTCTTCTGGGATTTTCAAGAACCTGCATTCCTCCCAGCATTGTGACAGGTGCCTCAAATCCTGGAAGGGTCTAAATATAGACCCTTCCACTGTGCAAACCATATCTCAGTTATGGTCTAGCTTAACCATTTCTCTAGGGTTATTCAAACCACTCCTCGGTTATAGCCTAGTTTACTCTTTTCTTTAAGGTTGGGTTTGCTCTTTTTCATGCTTGCTGATCAGTTGCTGTTATATTCTCATTTCTGAAAGATCCATAACCTTGTTATTAGATTGTATCTCAATTGACTTCAGGTTTACTTAAGTGGTGAAGTATGGAGTAATTCTGAGTACTGATGAAGATGCTTAGATGATTATGGAGATAATCAATGGTATCAAGCTATTTAGAAGCCTCAAACCTCAGATAGTGAAAAACCACAAACCCACCTCTGTTGCACTTCCTAATTTCTTTGTTGCTCATGTGTTTCTGCAGTATGCTCAATGTAAAAGATGAAGTTAATGCTGGACACATCAGATTGCAAGTCAAGTCTTGCCTTGTCAACTCAGTACCCCCTACTCAATAAGCCCCTGAATCTGCTGATGCCTTCACTTTGCATGTAAGTGTGTATAATATGCTGAGTTGATACTTGATACCTGTATGCGTAATACAAAAAATAGCCAATGTAAGAACATTTGGAGTTAAGGAACATGTGATAGTTTTGGATTTGAGGAATCTAATCTGGTTTTTAAAACTTGCAAATGGTATCATGGTATATTGAACCAGGTGAGTTTTGATGTAGGGCACACTGTAGGCCAATGTTCATTGTAGGGCACACTGTAGGCAAAATCAAAGAGTAGAGCAGATGTTGAGACCTGAATTCAAGTAGAGGTCAAAATGTTCAATGTCTGGGTTTTGATGGTGGATCATACATTTAACGTTCAGGAAATACAGTTATCTGGAAGATCATATTGCTGTTCCTTGGAAATCCAGCTATTTCCATTTTCAAATATGGATAGGTTGTCTTTATTCCAGTGTTTCTTGCATTTCTGAGATAAACAAAACTTATAATCTCAAGTGCATTTCACATTTGTCAAAGTATACCTGAAGACTGAATTGCATGATAACCACTGCCGCTAATCAGACCTTCTAACTATGTCACACAAGTGCTTGATGGTTGACTATATCTTCAGCTGTGTTTTTTAAGGGAGTGAGGTTAATCCCGCTGTGCCCAGATTCCCTCCATTTGTCATTTGTTACCCTCCACACTTCTGGTTCCTTGAATTACCCTTTCCTTCACATGTTGATCAGAGATTTCTTTCTTTATGTCAAGGTTTGCAGAACATGGTTCCTTAACCAGAATTTATCAAAGTACAGGGCATGCTGTCAAGTTCTTCTCATTTCAGGCCAACTCATTTGGATGGTTTTTACAGGAATCACTTCTTGTCACTCAATCTGTGGCAGTACAGCACAGAAGAAGGATACAATCACTTATGCATGGAATTTTTGCAGAATGCTGGTTCCACCATATCACAACAGAGAACTTATCATGGTTAGAGCATCCCCACCCACAGCAGTAAAATCATCTACTACTACACTATTTTTCTATGAAGTGTAGCAGTCAAATATTGTGAAACTGAGTATAGCCCTGGAAACATATTTGACACAGATAGAGTGCCCTCCAAGTGGTAACAATGAAAGGAAGTGATTGTTTTTGATTGCGCAATCATAATGATAGCCTCAGGTTGTGACATTTAAATTGTCTCTCACTTTATACTATCCACTTTTTTATGTTTATGAGTCAGGACCACGGAAATCATGAAGAGCATATATGTTGGATGTGGAAAACACTGTTAGAGGTCTGATTAGGTGGTGTAGGTGAGGGAATGCTCTTGGCAGCACATCATGTTACAATAATGTATGTATAAGGGAAGAAGTTCTCATCACCAGGGACTTCCATCTATGATGTCATGCCTGCAATGGTGGTAGCTCAGGTAGGCAGGGGATGAGTTCCAGAAGGTTTTAAGATTTGAAATCCCAGGGATCTTAACAGCAATTCCTAAGGACCTTTGGCGTTCATAAGGATGGGGTTTTTTAAGAAGGTTCTGATGGAACCTCCTGCATTGAAGCCCACCTTAGAAATTTTTTCAAAGGTTTTGATGTGGTAAGGCTCCTGGATCAGGCCTTCTTGCACAAAGCAAGAGTGAAAAGGTTGCACTTCAATTTCGAGGAACCCTTGATCCTGAGGACTAACATTGAGAAAACAAAGATGGACAGTGCAGATGCACTGTAGTAGATCATGATGTAATAATGCAGATGGCTTTTCCATAATGCAATATGATTTTGTACAAGGCATGGCTTGCACACCCACAATTATTACAATGAAGGGGCCCATCCTCTATACAAGAGAATAGTCCACTACGTAGGTTTGTTACACAGGATTGCAGACATTTTCAACAAGCCAAAAGAACCGCCCCAGTTTTTCTTAGCGTAAATTTAGGTCAATAATGAAATGAACTCTGGCACAGGACCGCCCCCAAGTGGATCAAAAAACTCACATGTATAACAGCGTGCACCTACAAGGCTAAAAGCTACGTAACCGGCTTGTTGTGCAGCCCGGTTACAGGACATAACCGGTGAGCCATAAGATGTCACTGGACAGAACGACATAGTGGATGGGCAGGATTTCACACGCCTGTAACCCATGAGTACGCCAACGGCCCGATTTGATTCTGGGTTGACATAATTCAAAGCCAAGCTACTTTAAGTACTGCCCGAATTTTCAGTAGGGGTAACCAATCACCGCCCAACGGCTTTCCCGCTTTGGGGCTACAACGGGCAGGGATAGGGTCCAGACTGGAAGGGGTAGCCGGTGCCTGTAGACTGGCTTCAACCGGTCACGGAAGCGCAAGAACTGCTAGTGGCGACCGGGACGCCCTGTGAGAGAAGAGGGGATAAAGAGACCACAGAAGCCGCCGTTCCTTCATTCTTCATTCTTTCTTTCGATCTTGTTCTTCGTGAAGGCGTCTTTGCACACGCTTTCTTCGAAGATTTTCCCTTCCTTTTGCCTTCAAGCTTTCTGCAACTGTTGTCAGCCAATATTTTCTTTGCATTTTGCTTCCGGTTTCGAAGGTTTCGGTGAAGTATAGACTTTGATCTGTCTGTTTCCTTTCCTGTTCTCTCGTCAGTGCTTGTGAAGGGGTTCGCAAAAAGCAGCGACAATGAGAGAGTGCATCTCTATCCATATCGGTCAAGCCGGCATTCAAGTCGGAAATGCATGCTGGGAGCTGTATTGTCTCGAGCACGGTATTCAGGTATGTTCCAGAGTCGCTAGCGTCATTGTTGTGGTCTAGTAGGCTTCCCTTCGATGGTTTTCTTCGAAGTTGTTTTTGGTTCTTCGTCTTATTTTCGATGTCGGGCGTTTGGAGGTTTTCCTGGTTTCTGGTTCTTTGTGTCCTCTTCGTTCTTTAGGCGTCTTATCCGACGGTTGTGTTTTTTCTTTCCTCCCCTGTATGCAGCCTGATGGGCAGATGCCTAGTGACAAGACTACTGGAGGCGGTGATGATGCTTTCAACACGTTTTTCTCCGAGACCGGAGCAGGAAAGCATGTTCCCCGTGCCGTTTTCCTCGATCTGGAGCCCACCGTGATCGATGAAGTGCGCACGGGCATGTACCGTCAGCTGTTCCATCCTGAGCAGCTCATATCTGGAAAGGAGGATGCCGCT
>Ga0209208_10006081_pt1 | contig 16685 bp, 8 predicted proteins | sample S1TSphfallax_3_FD_187694 | JGI IMG/M metagenome (GOLD analysis project Ga0209208, IMG submission 187694) | Host-associated microbial communities from peat moss isolated from Minnesota, USA - S1T2_Fd - Sphagnum fallax MG (SPAdes) (version 2) | ecosystem: Host-associated > Plants > Peat moss >...
AAGGAAAAAATTGTGTCCAACGCCTATGAATCACATATTAAAAGTAATATTCCCATAATCTTTTGGGTATCCATTGGAAAGTTTTAAAAACTTGATGGGAACACCATGGGAAATTTTTGGGAACTTGGTGGAAAATTTCAAACAATACTACAAAACATGTCCCCATTCCATTATAAATTCCACACAACATTCATTCAACATTGAGTTGGCATAACATTAAGTGGGAGGGGTGAATTATCTCCCCATTCAAAGTTAGGTGAATGTTGGGTAGAATGCATAATGGAATGGGGACATTGTAAAAATCAACCTAAACCTCAATACAAAACTTGACAATCTTTGTAAATTTTCTGAACCAATAGTTTCGATATAATTGGTTCAAAATTTATGAAAACCTTTGAAATCATTGGTCAAATTATAACTTTGACTTGGCCCTAAAACTAGAAGGTTTCCCAATCCACAAAAAACTTTAAATTTGGACCAATGTTCGATGGTTACTAAGTTGGATGGTTGGAACCCATAGGTTTTAATTAATAAAACCAAATTTCTAACTAGGTTCAATATTTGGAATTGGTTCCAAAATATTAAAAATAATAATTTAATTTTTGAAAATTTAAACTTGGAACCAAATTCCCAATCCATTTATGTGTGGAATTAGAAGTGAAATTGTAACATCATAATTTTTTTTTAATTTTTAAAAAAATACTAAAATCAAGAGTTAATAGGAAATTATTGTTGATTTTAATTCAAGTTACCTAAAACTCTAAAACCAAAATCAAAACATATTTTTTGAAAAATTAAACTTATAAAGAAACTTTTGACTCCATTTTTATGTGGAAATGGAAATTTTAGTTTCTAGAATGGGCCAACATTAATAATAATTAAAACCAAGAATGGGCCAACAATGATTTAACCCTTTCCATAGTTAAAGGTCCAAACTCAATGTTATATCATATAAAGGTTGTACTTCATTCAAAGTGTTGTGTACATGCCATTTATTTTTGGCCATGGAAATTTGTTATAAAAGCAAGCTAATCATTTCAAAGATGGGTGAAAGTAGGAAAAAAGAGCCAAACAATGTGTGGATAGTCATTAAGAACTATTTTTTGAAAGTTTGAAAATGAAAACCGCTATATATATATAAGTTTTATTTTTAAAGTAAATTCTTATAATTTCAAAGTTGCAACTACAAAATTTTCATGAAAGTTTACCATGTTTCAAAAGTCCTTTTATATGTTTAAAACACTCAAGAAAAACATGTGGACAAGTGGTTTTTTTGTATCAAAAGTTTTTTTCCTTTATCAAATGTTCACCAAATCATTTCAAAAAAAAACTGAACTTTAATATTTTCCACAAAAAGGGATTCATGTGCTCAAAAAATTCAAAAATTTTAAATACATATGCCTTTTTAGATTTTAATACTCAAATGTCATTTAACATTATTCTATTTTTGAATTTGTAATCATGGTTCAAAGTAAAGTTATGGATTTGACTACAATGTAAAGCTCAATGCAAAATAGTTTGAATTTTTATCATGTTATATGTCATATTTGGCTTCAATTTTGATATTGAGTTTTAAAATTTTTGTGAAAAATGTAATATAAACCAATAGAAAACTATCACATGGAAAATGCAATCTTTGGAAAGGAATTTAACCTTGGTGTGATTGGCCCCTTTTTTCATGTTTTCATCCAAATTGAAAACCTAATTGAAACTTCTTAAGCCCTTAGGGGAATGAACCACATGTGCAAAAAGAAAAACCACATCTATTGAACATAAATCATATATAAATTAAGAGGGTGGAGATGCCAATAGATGGTCTTTTATCTCTTCCCAGAGACATCATGCACAAACTAAATGTTGTAAAATTATGTGTCCAAAAGTAACCATGTGCTAAGCTAAAACTTTTATTTTATTGTAATATATGCACACCATGTGGCCATACTTATTTGTGTAGTGGTAATCCACCTAGAATCTAAAACATGTGCTTTAGAGTAATGGTCATCAAATTTAAAAATACATTGTTTAAACCACATACATAAAACTAACATGCTACAAAAAAATATCAATTTGATAGCATCAAATGTAAATGAATTGTAACTAGTAATATTACCATCTATGACCTTAATAATGTCTCCAAGGATAATGTGAACCCATGTGAAATGCTAATTTGCTATATCATTATCATAACTCCAATGAATAATTTTGAACGTGTTATTAAAAAAATGGACACTTTCACAATCCATGATGAAATGATAAAGCCATTTGATTGATCCATTATTACACCAAAAAAATTCTACAAACATACCCATCAATCTTGGCCAAATAAAAGGTTATTGGTAGATCTCCATTCAAGATTAGCCACATAATGATTTTTATTTTTTTGGATGAAAGTTATGCCATAGGTGTTCAATGATCATGTATTCCACACAATCTTAAGAGAAACCACTTATGTGGGTCCATGCATAATACACTACTAGAATTCCAAGTTTTTCAAATTGGATTTTCAAACCAAAAAGTACCCCAAAGTGATAGGGGGTCAAAAAACCACTTTAGTTTTCTAGGACAGGTCGATTTAAACAATTCTAGTACAACTAGGATGGTTTTTAAAAACTAACCTTAGGGTGGTCATTTTGACCAACCCCAAAGCGGTGTTTTTAATTAAATTTTTTGACTAGTGGTAAAATGTGACATGTTGTAAAATCATTTCAACACCCCACATGTCATCATTTGATTGGTCAAATAATAAGTAAATGGGTTAATAAATAAATAAATAATGTAGGTAGGTAACACTCATGAAAAGGAAAAATGCACATAACAAGGATTGTCCAAGCACATAATTTCGATCCAAAGTTTGAAGTTCAAGTTTACAACTGACCATAATCCATACCTAGCAACTTTTACTAAAAATATTTCTTAGTCAAAATTTCTCTACCAACTTATGATATCCTTGTGAACATTGTGTTTATACAATTATCAACTTATTAATTATGACCATGCTTTAGGAATTGGGTAAACCCAAGGTTGTACCATGGTAAAACCCTAGGCCCATTTCTTGAATTAGTATTGATTAGTATTGTGCAATTCTTTGAATTTTTTTAAGAAATATTAGTTTTAGTTCTTTAAATATTTTAGAATCTAATAATTGTCAGTTTCAATTTTTTTGAAAAAATACCAAAATCAAATAACCATTGGTTTTGGTTATTATTTCAAAAGCTTCAAAAAACAAATGATTTTCATCAAGGAATTTACACAAAAAAATTGAATGAACTTTGGAAAGTTCCTTGACTTTTCAAATTTTCAAGAACCATGGTTAAAGTATCAAAATTGGTTATTTGAAAAATATTAAGAACCATTGAGTAAGTGGGTATATACCCAATTGATAATCATTGGTATCTTCCAATTTGAAAATCACTAAAGACTAATATAGACCTCCTCTCCCAAGACTTAATTGAAGTCTCTAAGTCTAAATTTGACATTTTTCAAACTAATATAGACAATGAAGGGCCTTGTTCAAAAAGGTTAAAGTACCATTGTGGGTTTACATGGGGGGCTAATGCCTAATCTTCTAGTGACCCACATTTCATTATTGGATGCTTGTTGTGCCATGATGTTGTGGTCCCAACTTGCCTTGCACATATAGCACCCCTTTGTTCACCATAAGAGTAATTTAGCTTTGAAAAATGCATCATTGAATTTGGATATACATTTTTGCAAACATACACACCAATTTATTAAGGAAGGTTATTTGTTTGTCACCTTGGGATCTTCCAAACCATGAGAAGTAGTTTCATAAATTTTAAGGTTTATACATATAGTGCATGAGTTATTGAATGATGATCATCTTGCAAATGAAATTTTAATAAATTAGAACCAAACAAAATTAGAGAAATTGAGGCGCATTATCAAGCTCATGTTTAGGATTGAACAACTTTGAAGCATTGAAAATTGGCAAGTCAAGAAATCATTTGTTATAATTATTTACAACTAACTTCACATATTTTCCAATAATTATTTTCATCTTCCCCAATGAGTCAAAAAAGTTAAATATGTATGTGTGGTGTTTATAATGCATCATATTATAAATTTTTTCTACCATTTAAAAAACCCTTATCAAAAGAAATAGTTATGAAAATGTCAAAATCCTTGGCACCATGTGCAAAGTTATTGGGATTTTAAAGATTATTCCTTGACACAATAATGGTTGCCTCCAAAGAGGAGCCAATGGTAAAAATGTCAACCTTGTCCTTATGAAATAATTGATTGAGTTCATTCAACCCAATCAACAAATGTACCATAAGATGTAACATAAATTGGAATGGATATGAGGTCGTTTTGATATACCAATATGACTAAATTGAAACTTTAAATGAATCAAATATTGCAAGCATATAATATAAGGTGCATTCTAAAACCTATATATGAAATAATCATTTCACTATAATGAAATTCCAAGATGATCAAAGGTGTGTCATCAAATGCCAATTCCACATATCATTTCAATTCCTACACCCTATGTTGTTATGTCTAACCCACTCATTATTCAAATTAAAACCAAAAATTGATTTGTACCATTCCATGTTTTGTCCCAACAAGTTTTTTCAATTGTCACTTTTTGTTTAATTACATTTCTCCAATCTTAATTTCACTTTTGGTTGTTCTTTCAACTTTCAAATTTTGATAAATGTTATTGGCAATTATGAGAAGTACACCAAGAATGAAGGTTTTTATTTTGGGGGTTAAGTTTTTCTTACAAAAATCTACCTTGATAATATACCAAATGGTTATTAAGTTGGGCATTTCAAAATCAACCCTTATGCATAACATACATGTGTTAACAAAATAACTAAGGAAATTGATAATCAAGTTTATCATTTAAACAATAATGTGATAATATAATTGGGTTTCAAAAAAATTCAAAATCAAGTTATTTGATCCCCTATGTCAAACCAAAAAAAAATTCATGCCTATGAAAACTTCCCCTTCTCCCAACTTTCCCCTTTTTATGTTATGAAAAATAACAAAAGCATTTGCCAACATTGGAACTTGTGACGCCTTTAAGTTTGTTTTAAGATATTGGGAATAAACCTTTAAATTGATGATAATGTTCCAAAAAGGGGAAAAATAAGGAAAACTTGGGGGCATGCTCCTTAACTCCTTGCATTTAGAAAACATTTGAAATGGGACTAGGACAATGTGATAATCATAAGAATTTCATGGACAAGTCACCTCCACAATGTAAACAATGTAAGTGGTTAATGCAAATGGAATTGATTTTTAGTCACAAATTTGTTTCAGACTTATTACACTCACATGATCCATATTTGGAAAGAAACCACCACACTTCCTGACGCGCCCCCAAGTCCCTTGTTAGACTCAAAAGAGTCTAACTATGTCAAAAAGCGGAAGTAGATGGGACTTGATGTCGCTCCTAGCTTCCAACACTAAAGGGGGTGCGAGGGGCATGTTGAAAGCTCCGGGATTAGACTAAGAAGAGGGTCAAGCTACTTAGTTATTCGGTCCTGCATCCAAAACCAACCAACAAGTTGGTTAGAACTCATTTTGCACCCTTTTAGTGTTGGGACAAGCCATGGGCAACCTTGGACTCATTTGATTCACCACGGCCCAGACTCGAGGGAAGCCACCACCTTCCCCCATATAATATTCTCTGCATTGCTACGCAGCACTTGCATCCAAATGGCTTTTATTCCCATGACTCCCAAGGAGGAGTCTCGAAATTGTCCCCATTTGGACTCTCGGGACTTTGGGAACTCATAACTCCCAACTTAGACCTCGGATTGTGATGAGGTCTAAAGCGAACTTGTAGCTCTCCTCAAGAGCTTTCCAACGGTGTGTCGCACTCCATCTGTACACACCGGGATCGGGTCGATTCCCGACTTTTTGTGGTCGAGAGTTAAACTGCTAATTTGACTCCCTACCCTTCTTTTGCTCATAACTTATGTTGCAGATGTCCAAATGGCTCATGCGAGGCCATTTTCGACATCTACACTTCGAGGCCTTTTCAACGGTATAAAGAAAACCTCAAGGTGAGGTGTTTTGCCCTCTGTTGTTGAGCTCTAAAGTTGTGGGAGTCTTGGAGGACTCCTAATTCCCACTTTTGGGAGTGTGAGTCTCATCTTCACACTTGCCTCAAAGTGGGGTTGCAACACTTCCTCTTTATAAACACATTTTTTGATTAGTGGTGAAGGTTGCATCAAAATGGTTAAAATCCTTGTAATTCCCAAATGCAATTCTTGAATTCCCAAGTTATGAATCACATGATTTGTTACAAAATTTCCATATGAATTTTGATCCAAAATTTTCACATTATAAAGTTGTAATTTTCGACAAGATCTTTCCAATGCCCTGTTGCACACCTCGATCAAAGGTCATTGATCCATGTTCCTAGGTTTTAATGGTCAAGAATCAAATCATGAATTTGATTCATGACCTTTCTTTTGGCCATAACTTTTAACTCAAAACTTCAAATATTGTAAAGTGTGAATACACTTTTGATATTTACATTTCAAGACCTTTACAATAATGTATTAGGGACTTAATTTCATTATTACAAAAATAGGGTGCAATTCACTAACCTAAATCACAGTGGGACTTTAAAACTGAAATAAGTTCACTGCATTTTAATGATTTCACCATGGTTAAAGTTATTTCATTATAATATCACTATATAAACATCGTGTTTCACTACTAGTTGACATAATTCATTATTATAATTTATTGTGGTAAATAACTTTATTTATATGTTGTTTTAAATACCTTATATATGTTAATTTATGATATACCCTATATTATTTTAGGCTACCTTAGCTATTTTAACTTATACCTTACGTTATTATAAGTTATTATATGTTATTTTACTTTAACATATCTTAATTAACTTATTATACATTTTAAAGTTATTTTAAATTAAATTATTCAACTAACCTTAGGTTATACCTTATGTTATTTTATTTTAAAGTTAATATATGTTATTTCAAGTTATTTTATCCTAAGTATAATAACTTAAAACGATCTAAAATAAAATTTAATGACCTAAGGTAAAAAAAAAAACTTCAAATAATCAATAATAACCTATGAAAAATAATTTAAAATAGCTTATAATATAATAACTACTAATAGCCTATGAAAATATAACATATAATAAAATAATCACAAATAATCATAATATAACATAGAATAACCAACAATAACTTCTAATACAATAACCACCAATAGTCATAATATAACCAATAACAACCAACAATAGTCACCAATAGCCACCAATAAGCACCAATAAAATAACCATCAATGGTCACTAATAAAATAACTATTAATAACAACCAATAACCCCAATAAAAGAGTAACCAATAACCACCAATAGAATAATTATCAATAGCCATATATTAAAATTATTTATAATTGCCAAAAATAATTTAAGGTGAAATAATTTACAATAAATAAAAGTAATTTAAGGTGAAGTAACCTACAATAGTTTAAAATTGCCAATAATAGCATAAGGTGAAATAACCTTCAATAGCCAAAAGTAATCAATAATAGCCTCACAAAGTTAAAAATAACCTAAAAGAAAATAATTTAAAATAACCAAAGTAATTTATAATAACTACAAGTACGCTAAAGTGAAATAACCTATAATAGTAAAAAAAAACATAGAATAATAAAAAAAAAACTTATAATATCTGAAAATAACCTAAAGTGAAATACACTAAAATACTCAAAAGTAACTTAGAATAACCAAAAGTAGCCTAAGGTGAAATAACCAAAAATAACCAAAAATAGTTGGAAAATAAACATAAATGGTCGTAAATAATGTAGGGTGAAATAATTTAAATTAATGAAAAGTAACCTTATAATAGTTGAAAATAGCCTAACATAAGTAATATTATTATATTAACAAAAAAAAATTCCATTTATTAAACATTTTCTTTTTTCAATGAATGTTCATTGAAATGTTATTGAATAATGATATTAAAAAAAAATTGTTCAAATGATTTTACATTTTCAAAAGGAAATAAATGTAATTATGTACATTATTATAAAAAAAAAGTAAAAAATAAACTTGAATCATTTCATTTGGACAAAATCTCAATAAGATATGAATTTTCAAAGTTTATGTTTTTGTAATGTTTAAAATGAAGTATTTGATAAATAGAATGCAATGTAACATATTATCAAAACAAGTGGGGTGGCTTGATGTTAGTAATGTTTGCCTCCATTCTAGAGGTCAAGGGATCAAACCTCACAACTGATATGTGTGTGGTCAACAGCGGTGAGTTGATTGAATATTCTCCTATTTAATTATCTATAATAGGTGCTTAGGTTGATTATGTGGCTATGTACTTAAACTAGGTTTTTAACCTAACCTAAGCAATGACATATGTTAATAACTCATAGGTTAAAAAATATGAAGTTATCAATAATATTATATATTAAATAATTTTAATTTAATTGATTTTCATGTTGTTTAGTTAATTGATTAATAAGTGAATGGTTTGGTAAATTTGTATTTCACTTGAAAGTAACCTTGTTTCATTAGGTATTAATGAACCAATTCACTATTCGTAACAATTGATTTTTGTTCACTAAAGGGTTGACCAATTTCACCATGGTGAAAATGTTCAAATTCACTCAAAATTTAATGAAACCCATAGTGAATTAAGACGCATTTTGGTGTAGTGTTTATTATTTATATTTTTGTCCCAAAGATTCAAAACATTTTAAAAATTCCAACTTTCAAAATGATTTTCACTTTAAAATGCTTGGGGCTCATTTCCATCCCACACTTATGCAAATGTGCATGAATCCTAAGATCTTATTCCTTGGGTTGTCAATATTTGTTGGGTCCTAAAGGGCTATATTAAATGGGTTCAAAATCATTTGTTCATAAAACATAATATGAAAAAGATTAAAACATCATTTGTAACAAACTTCAAGAATGAAAATTAAATAACAAGGAAAGGTGTAACAAGGCTTGTAATTGTTGTTGTAACCCTACATGTTGCCTATCACTTACCACCTACCTTGTTGCAAGCCAACAAAGGTAGTAAAAATGATTTAAGAGCATGAAAAGGGGCGTTGCAATGGATATTACTTTTATTAATTCATGTAGGTTACCACTTACCATCCTATTCATCTACAACAACAATGGTTGTTTGTTCAATCATGAAGAAACTATGTGTAAGAAGTACAAAATCATTGTTGCAATAATGAATTATATCAATTGCTATATGTTTCTATTTATAAAATTAAGAATGTACATTTTGAAATATATAGATTTTGTTGTAAAAATGTTATAGTATAAAAGTTATGTAAAATTAATACTTACTAAATGGCCATATGTAAATTGCATTCTTTGGATCACGTGATTAATATTTTTTTACATGACATCCACAATAGGTTTTTGTGTGTTGAATTTTTTGGGAAGTTCTAATGTGTTATTTCTGGTCCACCTCAAATGCATGTACCAACAAATGAAGCTTTTGGGTTGCATCCAAGTAATTGATAATTGTATGACTAATTCTTGCACATTCAAACACCCCAATATTAAATGAGCTTTTGGAGTGCACTCGAATGGTCAATAGACATACATCTATTTTTGCAAACTCAAGCACCCCCACAAACAAAGCTCTTGAAGGGCATGCAATTGACCAATAGACATAGGTCATTATTACAAGCTCAAACAATTGGACAAGGCAAATGCAAGCTACATATACAATGTAAACAAAATATTATCACAATTTGACAAATTTCAACACTTGTCCATGTTTGATGCATGATGGTGGATATTTAAAAGATATAATTTTATGAAGGGTTCATCCACAATTTGAGTTCCAAAAGAAGGAATAAAAACTCCCACATTTCTTAGGGCTAGTTTGAAAAATAATAATTACATGGAAAAAAATTGAGTGAACAAAATTGAATAGCCCAACATAAAATAATTCATGTGGTGCTAATGATTTTTCACATGCATACATAATTGTGCATCAATATTTTGGTTTACAAGTACACATATGACATATGTTTTGAGCTAGAAATTTTGAGCTTAATGGATATAAACATCTAGCAAATTAGTATAAACAAATGAGTATTTTCCTTTGCAACCATTTGGTTCAAAATTCAAGCCTTTGAAATTTTGATATGATTTTTTTTTTCATCAAGTTCACCCAATGAACACATACTTGCTTTAAACAAAACATATTTTTCTTGTACAAAAAGTTTGAAACCAATTTGCATGTATTTTTACATTCCTTTTGATTACTCAAAAAACAAAGTTTAAAATAATTAATATATTTAATTTAAATATCTCAAAAAGACATATATATATTGATATAATAAAACATCATTTTATTTATTAACATATAAGAATCCATGGCAATTGAACTATCATTTTAATAAAATAATAATTCAAAGTTAAACTTCGAAATCCTTTAAAAGTTAAACATTCCTTTATGGAACTTTCATTATGAGCAAACCTTGAAAAGTTGCAATAAATGGTGGTTTATATCCTAACTCATCATTATGTTATGGAATTGGTACACATATTAATGATTTAATTGTTTTTAAAAAATTATTTTGATTTATAGGGCCTTTAAAATCATTACAATTACAATAAATTAATTGAAAAATATCAATTTTAATGGAAAAATTGTCCATGAAATTTTACCCATATAAAACAACAACCATTAAAAATAATCTTCCCCATCAAAGCTTTCCAAATTTCTTGAAGTCATGGAAATCAATCATATCTATTTTATTTTATTTTATTATTAAATTATGGTACAATAATATTGATGATTATGCGTTTTTGAGGTTTTAAAACGTTCTTCCATTAAATATGTACTTGGGCTAAATGTATTTTCAATCATTTGACAACAATATATTGGGTTTTCAAAATTAATAAAAAATGTTGTCATGTAAGGGTTTTAAAAAAACCTTTATAAATTTATTGGTGAACATTTACAATATAAAAAAGCAATTATGAATTAATTAAATATTCATGATTTTTATAACATATTTTTGTTTTCAAACCCAAATCATTTCTATGTGATCTATACAATAATTCAAAATGAATGAAATCTTATTGACACAATATATAATTCTAATTTTGCTTTAAATCCTCCACATTATAATTTACATTTAGTCAACAACTTAAGCTTTTGACATGCATTCAATTCCCCAAGAGATGTAAGTAATTTTCACTAGCTCAAACACTTCAACAAATGAAGGTTTTGAATCCATTAAATTGACCAATATACATAGGAAATTCTTGCAAGCTCAAACAATTGTGCAAATCAAGGTTTTAGAGTACACTTAATTGCCCAATAAATGTAGGTAATTCTTGCAACTTCAAACACCCTCACAAATCAAGGTCTTGGAGTGCATTCCATTGCCCAATAGATGTAGGTAATTTTTGCAACTTTAAACACCCCCACAAATCAAGGTCTTGGAGTGCATTCCATTGCCCAATAGATGTAGGCAATTTTTTCAAGCTTGAACAATTGTTCAAATCAAGGTCTTGGTGTGCACTCAATTGGCCAATAAATGTAAGTATTTTTTGCAAGCCCCAACACCCATTCAAATCAAGATTTTGTAGTGCACTCAATTGACCAATAGATGTAGGTAATTCTTGCAAACTCCAACAATTGTTCAAATGAATGTTTTACGGTGGACTCAATTAGCCTATACATATAAGTAATTCTTGTAAACTTGAACAATTCTCCAAATAAATGTTTTCGAGTGTACTCAATTGACCAATAGATGTAAGTAATTCTTGTAAGCTTGAACACCCAAAAAAATTAAGGTTTTGGAATGCACTCAATTGGCTAACAAATGTAGGTAATTTTTGCAACTTTAAACACCCCCGTAAATGAAGGTTTGTGGAGTGCAATTAATTAGTTAATAGATTTAAGTAATTCTTACAAGCTCGAACACCTTAATAAGTCAAAATTTTGGAGTGCACTCATTTGCCTAATAGATGTAAGTAATTCTTGCAAGCTTGAACACCTCAACAAATGAAGGTTTTGGAGTGCAGTCAATTGGCCAATAGATGTAGGTAATTCTCGCAACTTCAAACACCTTGACAAATTAAGGTTTTTGAGTGCACTCAATTGACCAATAGATGTAGGTAATTCTTGCAAGTTCGAACAATTGTTTAAATCAAGTGTTTGGAGTGCAGTTAATTGGCCAACAGATGTAGGTAATTTTTGCAAGCTCAAACAATTGTTTAAATCAAGCGTTTGGAGTGCAGTTAAATGGCCAACAAATGTAGGTAATTCTTGCAAGCTCGAACAATTGTTTAAATCAAGCTTTTGGAGTGCATTCAATTGGCCAATAGATGTAGGTAATTCTCGCAACTTCAAACACCTTGACAAATTAAGGTTTTCAAGTGTACTCAATTGACCAATAGATGTAGGTAATTCTTGCAAGCTCGAACAATTGTTTAAATCAAGCTTTTGGAGTGCATTCAATTGGCCAATAGATGTAGGTAATTCTCGCAACTTCAAACACCTTGACAAATTAAGGTTTTTGAGTGTACTCAATTGACCAATAGATGTAGGTAATTCTTGCAAGCTTGAACAATTGTTTAAATCAAGCTTTCGGAGTGCATTCAATTGGCCAATAGATGTAGGTAATTTTTGCAAGCTCAAATAATTATTTAAATCAAGCGTTTGGAGTGTAGTTAATTGGCCAACAGATGTAGGTAATTCTTGCAAGCTCGAACAATTGTTTAAATCAAGTTTTTGGAGTGCACGCAATTGGCCAATAGATGTTGGTAATTTTTTCAAGCTCGAACAATTGTTAAAATCAAGTGTTTGGAGTGTAGTTAATTGGCCAACAGATGTAGGTAATTCTTGCAACTTCGAACAATTGTTTAAATCAAGGTTTTGGAGTGCACTCAATTGGCCAAGAGATGAAGGTAATTGTTGCAAACTCGAACAATTGTTTAAATCAAGGTTTTGGAGGGCATTCAATTGGCCAATAGATGTAGGTAATTCTTGCAAGCTCGAACAATTGTTTAAATAAAGGTTTTGGAGTGCACACAATTGGCCAATAGATGTTGGTAAATTTTTCAAGCTCCAACAATTGTTTAAATCAAGGTTTTTGAGTGCACTCAATTGGCCAATAGATGTAGGTAATTCTTGTAACCTCCAACAAATAGTTAAATCAAGCTTTTGGAGTGCATTCAATTGGCCAATAGATGTAGGTAATTCTTGCAACTTCGAACACCACCATAAATGAAGGTTTTGGAGTGCAGTCAATTGGCCAATACATGTAGGTAATTCTTGTAAGCTTGAACAATTGTTTAAATCAAGGTTTTGGAGTGTAGTCAATTGGCCAATAGATGTAGGTAATTTTTGCAACTTCGAACACCAGCACAAATGAAGGTTTTGGAGTGTAGTCAATTGGCCAATAGATGTAGGTAATTCTTGCAAGCTTGAACAATTGTTTAAATCAAGGTTTTGGAGTGCATTCAATTGGCCAATAGATATAGGTAATTCTTGCAACTTGAAACACCTTGATAAATCAAGGTTTTTGAGTGTAGTCAATTGGCCAATAGATGTAGGTAATTTTTGCAACCTCCAACAATTGTTTAAATCAAGGTTTTGGAGTGCACGCAATTGGCCAATGGATGTAGGTAATTCTTGCAACTTCAAACACCTTGATAAATTAAGGTTTTTGAGTGTAGTCAATTGGCCAATAGATGTAGGTAATTTTTGCAAGCTCGAACAATTGTTTAAATTAAGGTTTTGGAGGGCACTCAATTGGCCAATAGATTTAGGTAATTCCTGCAAGTTTGAACAATTGTTTAAATCAAAGTTTTCGAGTGCACTCAATTGGCCAATGGATGTAGGTAATTCTTGCAAGCTTGAACAATTGTTTACATAAAGGTTTTGGAGCGAACTCAATTGGCCAATAGACGTAGGTAATTCTTGCAAGCTTGAACAATCGTTTAAATAAAGGTTTTGGAGTGCACACAATTGGCCAATCGATGTAGGTAATTTTTGCAAGCTTGAACAATTGTTTAAATCAAGGTTTTGGAGTGCACTCAATTGGCCAATAGATGTAGGTAATTCTTGCAAGCTCGAACAATTGTTTAAATAAAGGTTTTGGAGTGCACTCAATTGGCCCATAGATGAAGGTAATTGTTGCAAGCTCGAACAATTGTTTAAATCAAGGTTTTGGAGGGCATTCAATTGGCTAATAGATGTAGGTAATTCTTGCAAGCTCGAACAATTGTTTAAATAAAGGTTTTGGAGTGCACACAATTGGCCAATAGATGTTGGTAAATTTTTCAAGCCCAAACAATCGTTTAAATAAAGGTTTTGGAGGGCATTCAATTGGCTAATAGATGTAGGTAATTCTTGCAAGCTCAAACAATTGTTTAAATAAAGGTTTTCGAGTGCAGTCAATTGGCCAATAGATGTAGGTAATTCTTGCAAGCTCGAACAATTGTTTAAATAAAGGTTTTGGAGTGCACACAATTGGCCAATAGATGTTGGTAAAATTTTCAAGCTCTCACAATTGTTTAAATAAAGGTTTTCGAGTGTAGTCAATTGGCCAATAGATGTAGGTAATTCTTGCAGGCTCAAACAATTATTTAAATAAAGGTTTTGGAGCGCACGCAATTGGCCAATAGATGTAGGTAATTCTTGCAACCTCCAACAATCATTTAAATAATGGTTTTGGAGTGCACGCAATTGGCCAATAGATGTAGGTAATTCTTGCAACCTCGGACAATTGTTTAAATAAAGGTTTTGGAGCGCACGCAATTGGCCAATAGATGTAGGTAATTCTTGCAACCTCCAACAATAATTTAAATAAAGGTTTTCGAGTGCATGCAATTGGCCAATAGATGTAGGTAATTTTTGTAAACTTGAACACTCCACTAGATCAAGCTCTTGAAGTGCATTCAATTGGCCAATAGATGTAGGTATTTTTTGTAAAGTTGAACATTCCGATAGATTAAGCTTTTGAAGTGCATTCAGTTGGCCAATAGATGTAGGTAATTCTTGCAAGCTCAAACACCCCGATAGGTTAAGCTCTTGAAGTGCATTCAATTGGCCAATAGATGTAGGTAATTTTTGCAAGCTCGAACACCCCGATAGATTAAGTTCTAAGAGTGCTTTTAATTTTCCAATAGATGTTGACAATTCTTTCATATCAACACATATTGACATATTAAAACCATGGTTTGAAGTATCAAAAGAAAATTGTAGACAATGACATTTTGTCAAATGGAGTACTTGTAAGTGAGGACAATTAAACAAATTATTTGGCAACTTTTCGATCATGCATTCTTGGAGACGCAACCATCGAAGGTTATTCAAATTTCGTCCTTGGATGAAAATTTTCACTATATTTGGTGAGGCTTTTGTTAGGTCAAGTAACCTAAGGTTGTGAAATTCCTTTGAGCCATTTTGGAAAAATGAAGGCAAAACTTTACATTCTTTAAAAGAAATGCCTTCTAAACTTTTCGCTACCTATCACATCAAACAAATTACAAACAATTGTTAACATGAATAAAAATAAATTTTCATTATAATGCCATGTTTTTGATGAAAAATATTAGATCTCTTTAAATAACATTAAAAATTATAGTTTCATTTGGAATTTTGACAAAACCTATATACCATAAAATTGAATTAGCAGATGTTGCTCAAACCTGATTCTTTTGCAAAGATATATTTGGTTTCCCTATAAATCGACTCATTGTAACTTCCGTTGCAATATTTTGACCCATGTTTTGTAATTGTTCATGCATATACAAGTCGCCATTTTTTGCCCATTTGATTAAAGATCTATCTTTCAAGTTTTGTAATATAATCATAGGGTTTGATGAATCATCTCCATTCCAATACACTCGACAAAGCGTTTCTTTTTTGAAACCGATAAAAAAACAAGCAATATCCAAAAACATGTCTTGATGTGTCTTAATCAAGTGGTCATAAGAAATTCGCAAAGTTTTCCAAAGCATTTCATTGTCAGAACCCCCTGTTATATTTCGCCCACCTTTCAATTCGTGCAATGCACCTTTCCATATTTTCAAGTCACAAATATCACACAAATAACAACCCAATATTTCAAGGCTTAAAGGGAGGCCCCCACAAGCTTTTATAATCTCCATAGAAATGTTTTCCAAATCATTTGTCACATGATTTGCATGTTTGAATGCATGGAACATGAAAAGTTCCTTTGCTTGTTCATTATCCAAACATGGCATGTCTACTTTTGCGGATTCCTTTACATGATTTTTCAATAATTGCCAATTTCGACAATTTACAAGTACTTTGCTTTTGCAATCTACATTAATGGCATGCTTGTCAATAAGAAGTTGCAAGTCTTCAAGGTCCTTCGTCTTACCAACATCATCCACAACCACCAAAACTTTCTTTGATATCATGCATTTTTTGATTTCATCAAGGTATTCATCAACATTTTCATCCTTGTGTAATTTTCTATCACATAAATCTTGTAGAAGTTTTTTTTTGACATCATTGATGTTTTTAAATTTCACATCCTCCAATAAACTAGATTTTTCATATTGGTTGTGGAATAAATGATACACTTTTTTACTCAAAGTGGTCTTCCCAATGCCACCCATTCCAACCAATGCAACAATAGATTCATTTTGTAACAAACTATTTATTTCATTTGCTTTATCTTCCAAT
>Ga0209208_10006082_pt1 | contig 16682 bp, 10 predicted proteins | sample S1TSphfallax_3_FD_187694 | JGI IMG/M metagenome (GOLD analysis project Ga0209208, IMG submission 187694) | Host-associated microbial communities from peat moss isolated from Minnesota, USA - S1T2_Fd - Sphagnum fallax MG (SPAdes) (version 2) | ecosystem: Host-associated > Plants > Peat moss >...
GTTAGGGGGGGGGGAGAAGAGGAGGATTTTTTCATTTTTTCTTTGTTCCAACATGTTCCCTTCAAGTTCCCAATGGGTTCCCCAATGGTGTTCCCAACAGCACCTTGCTTCAATCCCATATGTTTTGCACAAAGTCCTGCCAATCAAATTGGGTCATTGCAAAAAAAAAGAAAAAAGAAAAGAAGTAAAGTTAGACTTGTGAGGCACCCCCAAGAAACATGTTTATGAAGGGCATGCTAACCCTAACCCCCTTACCCCCAAGGAGGATGACCACCTCCACCACCGAACAGACAGACACCTAAAATATTATATATATAGATATAACCACACATCCTTACATACATATACATTTGTACATAGATACAACTTTGACTACATATAAATAAACAAATATCATACAATTTGTACATTTACAATGATTTAGTTGATCCGGATGCAAATTAGGGATGAAAAAAGACACCTTGTTTAAACACAAGGAATCTATGGTTGGAAGCTATAATGACCAGTGAAGAAAGTATGGCAAACACCAATGAATATTTGAAATTGCTGGAATGATCAACCAAGCAAGAAAAAGCTAGCAAAGGAAGGTGGACAAATGTGATTTGAAGTCAATGCAATAAATCGAAACATTCCAAAGAACATTGCCATTAGAATCTAAACAACCCAAACAACAAACTTAAAAACAAAAAGGAGGTAGTAGTGAATGGAGTTTCAGCCCAAATTGGTGGTGGTGTAGGAAATAAATTTGATAACAAAGGAGGTCACAAAGAAGTGAACAAATTTAATTCCATCATCATTTACCATTGCTTCATCTACAATTCCATTGAACATTTACGACTATCCTGATAAGGACGCAATTTAAGTGATTGCAGTTTTGGAACCATCTCATCCATTAATAATTGCAAAATGGAAACTCCATTTTCAACATTCATCTTTACAAATCACTGAGGGTGGGAGATCCGTTAAACATAAAGTTTTATGCCTCATTCTTGCAATGGGAAGGTTTAAGAAACTGACAACTTTGGGTTTGAGTGTGAGTTTTAGTTTTTTTTTCAAAATAAAATAAAGCACGATCAAACTCTCCATCAAAAAGTTTTTTCAATGTAGGAGTGAAATGAAGTTAAGGTTTAGGGGAAGAATCCGGAACACCAAGGAGTTGGAGCTTTGAAGGAAATGAAAGGTAGGAGAATTGAAAAGATAGAGCACAATTAAGCTCTCCATTAAGAAGTTTTCAAAGTGTAGGGGTGAAATGAAATTAGGGTTTGGGGGAAGAATTCGAAATGCCAAAAAGTTGGAGGTTCAAAGGGATCTAAGGCACAATAACTAAAAAGACAGAACGTGATTAAGCTCTACATCAAGAAGTTTTTTCAATGTAGGAGTGAAGTGAAGTTAGGGTTTGAGGGAAGAATTTTGAACATAAAGGATCTAGAGCTTTGGAAAAGATCACGAATAGGAGAATTGAAAAGATAGAATGCGATCGAACTCTCGTTCATGAAGCTCTCTAATGCCATACGTATTGTAGGGCTTCAGAGAAAGGAGTTTAAATGTGAAAATTTACAACTCAAAGAACTTTGCAAATAGCTTTTAGGTATAACTTTCTCAACATTCCTATTTATTGCTCCTTCATTTTCTCAAATCCTCACATCAATCTTGCGATCAATTAAAATCACAAGTCTCTTGAAGATTCTAAAACATGGGTTTTCATGCTCAGAAATATGTTGCATTGATGGGGTTTGAGAATGTCTCTCAGTTGAAGAATATTACTTCTATTTGATCCTACCTTTTAGAAAAGGAAAAAACCATCACACAAAAAAAGGTGAGTACTACACAATTCTCTATTAAAATCACAGTGATTACATAAATCACCACTTTCATCATATCAAATCCTTCTCGTCTTAGAGCTATCACACTTGGATATTTTAATCAAATTATTTTACACAAATTTGATGGGTCCTCAACTTGCCTTTAGGAATTCTTGCTATTATTTCATCACAATTCAAACATCAGTTTAACTATAAACCACCAAAAGTCAAGAAAAAAGAAATAACAAGGGATCTTTTGAGATTTCCATCGTTTTTATCCTTCGGAAGGTATTCTTGCAACTGGAAATGAAATGCAAGAAAACATTCCTTCACTACAAGGAAAACTATTGACATTATTTTGTTCCACTAAATTATACCAATAACATAGTCATTGTAAAATTATAGTTGCAATATTGTACAAAGTCGTTGAACCAAATTCATGTAGGTCACCAAGTAGCCTTTCAAATGGTTCTATTCCATCAATTGTTACAATGAGGAAATACTATTGCTAGATGGTCCCAAGGAAAAGTAGGAGATGCCTAATGGCCATTAAGCATTTTTAACAACCAAGTGAAGGAAATTGTAGAAAACGTTTAGCGACCGCTAAGGGTTTTCTAATTCTAGAGTTGATGAGAATTCTTAGTGGTTGCCAAATGTTTTCTAGTTCGAAAATGTTAGAAAACATTTAATAGCATAGATTGAGAATGTTAAAAAAACTTAGCAGCCACAAGGCCTTTTCTAGATTGAAAATGATAGCAAATGCCTAGTGGGTGTTAGGCATTTATTGGATCAGAAATGCTAGAAAACACCTAGCAAGTGTTAGGCATTAGGTGTTTTTTTGGATCAAAAATGTTAGAAAATGCCTAGTGGCCACCAAGTGTTTTTTAAATTGAAAATGTTCGAAAATGCCTAACAACCATTGGTGATTTTTGCAATATTTGATTGAGGATAAGCACTAGAAATGCCTCAAAACCACTAAGCGATTTTTCTAATTCCTTCTAATAGGAAATCTAAAAATTCCTAACAACTGTCATTTATTCTCTCTAACTTTCTAAAAATGGCATTTTTTAGGTGGCCCTATGTAGTGATCCAAAAATGTTTTTTAGGTTGAAGTAATCATGTGAAATCCAGTGTATTTTAATATAATATTTTGGACATTTCTTTATAATTTGTTGGGTAAAATGCAGTCTTTCTTAATGTAATATTATAAATTTTTAAAAATAAATGGTGGACATTCAATTGAATTTTTTTTTTAAAAAATCCTTCCTAATGGAATGGGTGGTTCATTGAGGGGTTCGTCAGTTCAATTTTGTGTTTCGTTGCAATAATATTCATCCATAAACTCTATGAATGTTGGGTGTTTGGTAGGTAAATTATATTTAGGAACAATGAAAACATGACTGAAAATATGCATGTTAGTGACATAGTTTTTATTTGGGATTTAAACGGCAATTGAAGGGTTCGAATCGGAGTAAGACAATGCAAGGATCCATTGTTGGTCCTAATCTATGGTGTTAGTGGAGTGGAGAATTGTATAGTTGCCACCATCATATCTATGCTTGAGGAGTTTGAGCAGCGAAAACTCTTTTGCCCAACTCCAGCTACATGATATTGTAGATCTTCGATGGGAAATGATTGCTTTTGGCTTGCAAGGGATGTTTCAATGTTGGAGGAAGAGGTTATATTTTTACTACAAGAAGGCATTCAAAAGGAGGGTTTTAACAATTTGTGGAAAAGCAAAATGTCTGGTGGAGATCACATTCTCTCTTCATCCAAACAGTATGAAGGATTTGATGTTGATGAAGAAATTACAATATGATGAATGGTATTCCTCAAGATGAATCCAGTGGATACAGGTGTGATATTTTTGATGATTTTAGTAGTGATGGCATTGTGAAAAAAGGTTCTTATTCTATGAGTGAAGGGTGGGATGAAGAAGGAAATGGCAAAAAAAATCATGAACGAACTAATAATGAAAATAGAGGAAGGAATTTTTGCATCCTATCAAAAGGTAGGTGTGCTTGGTGAAGTGTGGAATGTGAGTTTGTGGATGATGTTGGGTTCTTTGTTGCAAGTGGCCATGTAATAGCTTGTGACCTAAAGGAAGTAGTTCTTGATAATTAGCTTGGTGAGGATCATGTCGAAGTGAATATTTTGTATTACCCAAATAATATTTCAACAATTATGAAGATTTGGAGGTGGTCGTTGGCACAAACCATTGTGGATGGGTATTCCCTAAAATAACTTCTTGTATTTTATGATGAAAACAACATTCCAACTATTGATGAGGAGGCAGAAATCGGTGTAATGAAAAAGCAATATATGTTTTAGAAGAGGAAGCAAAGTGTTGGACATTCTTATTGATCAATGACAAGGATTGATAAGTTGCTATCCTAGGAGTTTGTTCAGAATGTGAGTTCGAAGTTATGTTTTGCACAAAATTGCTATCAACATTTTCTTCATGAGAAGTCAATGTTGTTAAAAGAAGAGTTTTGGGGTTTGTCTTTTGAAGAATGCAAAGCTTATGGCATGGATATTCCAAGAAGGTTGCATGTGAGAGCAGACATGAAGTAACAAAAGTTGATCACAATTTAGAAGAAATAGACATTTATGAAATGACATGGTATAAGATCGTTGGATTGTCCACATCAACATACATGTTATACAAAGTAGATTCCAAGTGTAGATGTAAAATTTTATCTCATGGAAACAAAAGCTTGGATAAATTTAAAACTCCAACCAAATAGGCAAAGTCAAATGTTTAATCGTTGATTGACTTGAGTGTTGATACAATGCTGCATCAATTGAAAGGAACTGAAAATGGTAGACATGATGTTCGATAGGTATTATTTGATACATGGAGGAGCCTTTGAGAGTGAAGTGATCAAGTGAGTGATAATGTATAAAAATTAGAGGAACATGCGAGTATGATGTATTTCTTTGAGTTTAATTCTCAACATCCAAAATTGTGATGCATTTTGTAATTTGATCACTTTTTCAAATTACATTTTTGCAAATCAACAATGAATTAAGCATTGGAGGTATTTTGTAGTTTGCGATGAGCAGGTTGAGGAAGAGACACCATCTCAATGTTGATGTAAGAAAGAAAGGCTATATTTTTTCAAAGTGTTATTTGTGCGAATCACTAAAAGATTTAATATCAAAATTGGGAAGGAACAATAATGATACAAGGGAATATGAATTGAAGTTGAAAAAATGCCTCTTGCATCAAGAGTCATGTAGAAGCTTGTACCATACTTGGAGGTTTGAGTTTGTGCAGTTCAAAGATGAATTCCTTTGTTTTATCCATGACAAAATGGATCATGCAAAAACTACATTCTTAATGTTGCAAATGGCGAAAAAAATGATTTGTGGGCTTGGACAATTGCCCATTACATTGATGGGTATGATAGCCCATAGTCATGGCAATGAAAGATATGCACAATATTCCAATGAATTGTGGCCTAATGATCCCAATTTTACAATTGGGTCATTGTTGCGATTTTTTCAAACTTTGGAGAAAGCTCTAACTTATGAGTCCAAAATGTTGTTTGAGCACCCTCCCCAAAATGCCCTTTTTGCACATCTTTTGCAAGGAAAATCTGATTGTATAACTAAAGTAAAGACACCAAGTGAAAGTGTGGGCCCCAAATCGTTGCCAAAAAAATTCTTACTTCAAATGGATAACTGTGTGAAGGACAATAAAAAGAAAATATTTGTTAACATTTTTTTCATTGTTGATGGCTAGGGAAGTGTTTCAGGAGGTTAAGCTGGGATTCCTTGTGGTTGGTTATACACATGAAGATATTAATGGATGCTTTGGATATTTGTCCAAAAAGTTGAGAGAGAAAAATAATTATATTTTGGCAAATTTGATGAAGGCTTTCATGGTCTTGCAAGAGAGACCTTTCATTTTGTAGTTGATTAAAAAAAAAAAGATTTAAAAACTTGGGTCTTTGGTTGTTTAAAAGATGGTCGAGAAACCTTAGTAATTCATATTGATATGCATATTTTTAATTTTTTTGTTGATTTGTTTAGTTGGCCTATGATGTAATACAAAGTTTCACTAATTAATAGTGCTTTGAGTCCCACGAAAGGGCCTTCAATCCAATTATGGAAAGCTAATGTATGGATCTCCAAAGTTGCTTAGTGGGGTTCCTCACCCTATTCCATATCACCCAATTTGGGGCCATGATTTAGTGAGGTCAGTGGAAAGGGAGAAGTTTATCAATGTTGGATTGTCCAAATACATGGAATTCTAGAAACAAGGCATTGAACAAAGCACAACTTATGTGATGAAAATGAGTTCGTATATGGATTACTATGAAAATATTTTATTGCATCTATCAAAACCTTTACTTGCTCAAGGGTGCACTCTTTTGGAGGGCTTTTGGCCTTCCAACAATTAGAAGTTGAATTATGCAAAAGTTGAATTGTCGTCCACAACGTTGGTTGTTGATTTGGAAGATACAGTCATTTGCCCTTATTGTGGGCCCTAGAATTTGAAACCAATTCCCGCATACACCTTATTTAAATATCTCAACAATGGAGATTTTATTAACGTGAGGCTTCATGGTCCTTTCCTTGTCCCTATTCAAATGGGAAGAACACAAAGTGATGTTGTCAAGGATGATCAAAATGAAATCTTCAAAATGGTGAGGGTGCAATGGTGGGTCCAGTGAAGAAAGGGTCAAATTTGAATCAACGATATTTATACAAAAATTGTTGGAATGGCAAGTGGAAATGTAATTTGGCAAATCTAAAATAGTTTGAGATTGCAATTATTCTTTTATTTTTTCCTTCTTGGAAAAATACAACAAAAAAAGTCAAATTACTATTTTTAATAGTTGTTATTCTCAAGCGAAAGTGAATCTGAAGGCTATTAATGCATCTAGCAATTGTAAAGTATGTTTGTGTTATTTAATGAATTTAGTTATAATATATCAAATTATTCATAATTCTTTTTGAGTATTCATAATTAGTAACAATCTATTGATTCTAATTCATTGTTATCATTAATGTCTTTTAATGTGTGAAGTTTTTGATAATTGTGTATTTTAGGTGAGGTTAAAAATTGGACCCCTAATTCTTTGCTTTTGAAACCAATAATCTACTTTGTTGCACTTGGTGGCCATAAGGACAAATGGTACATAAAGTTTTTATCTACTAAAAAATGTTTCATTATGAACATTATTTTTGGATTCATAGATAGGCATGGTAAATAAGCATGGATTAGTGGATAGGCACAATTGCCTTTCTTTGAAACTCAATGGATTGAGTTTCTCTTTGTGATTATTAGTTATATTATCAATACATTTTTATTATTTTAATTTGACGTAGGGTGAAAGCATGGTAAACTATACTAACTAGTGATCCTTACCAACAAATAAAAGTAGATTTGGAATCTTTTGCATTTTAGGCATTTTAGTCTGCCATAAATTTTGGGGTGTACTTATCATATTTAATAAATCACATATGATCATTCTTAACATATATTATTACTCTCACTACTTCATTTATTTATTGAAAGTTTATTATTTTGGCTGATATTGCACATTTTCAAACAATTCAAATGATGTGTTATTAATGTTTGAGCCATTATGCACCTTGATACACATTTTTTGGAATTTGAATTTTTGGATTATGACAATCTGAAGCCCTTCAAAAATAAGTTTTCCATAAATTCAGATTTGGCATCTAAAACATGTTTTTTGATATGATACTATAGTGCATTGCATGTGCTTGATTCATTAAATCATGCCCCAAACCCCTTCAAAATGTAAGATATGAGTGAAATTTCCAAATTAAACTTTTTCGACCTACTTTCAATCTACTTTCTCACAACATGACAAACTGACAAATTTTGTAAAGTAGATTGAAAGTAGGTTTTTAAAAAGATTGATACAACTTTGGAAACTTTCAAAAATTTCAACATATCACGTTTGATGCCTTCATGTAGTTCAAAAGGACAATCTCCTAAGGCATCACCTACTTTCTAATCTATTTGTTACAAATTTGTGTTCTTTTACCCAGGAGGACTACTTTTTTGGTATACTTTAGCATGCTTTCACCCTAGTAGTGGAATAATAGATTGTTGTGTTTTTGTATTTGATGAGGTGTAATTTTGTTCATCATAGATAATTTCATGTACAATGTTCTTCATAGTCATGATTAGCAATCTTTGTTGTTGCACTTGATCCCTAATCCCTAGTGGCCATTAGGTGTTTATTTTCTCGTTTCATGGCATTGATTCCAAATTTATTATGACTTAAATTTTTTTTGGGTTCTTTTGTGTTAGATGTGGCATATTTTTAAAAAATGTTTTGATCATAAAAAATAATGTGTGGCATTAACATGGTATTAAGGAAATTTTTTATTACAAAAATTTGTGTGTGTATATTCTTAAATATTAGTTATCAATTATTTTTTGTGGGACCTTAACCCTAATCCCTAGTGGCCACTAGGTGTTTACTTTTTTCTTTTATGGTATAAATAACAACTTTGGATCCATAGACATTTTTGCAATTGATGAATTGGCACATGTTGTGCCTAGTTTTTAATTTAATAAATAGAATTAAATTTGTTGCTTATGAATAGGAATACAATTTGACTTCCAACCTTGATAATGAATAACCTATAATTTTCACTTGGTGGGCACTAAGCAAAATACTCTTTTCATCATATGAAAATATTCATTTTGAAAGCAACATATTATATTTGTTATTTGCTCAATGTCTTTTAATGTATTAAAAACAATGATTGAAAATGTTGTAGAATAAAATTGGTTTGAATTCTTGAAACTCAATATATACATGGATGCAAGATTGTTATTTTTACTTGATTGTAAGGTTACATTTCTTAAATTTGGTGGTCACCAGGCGAAGTTCATACCATCCACCAGGTTAGGTAAAGTCCTAAATTAACAATTTAGTCCTTAATTAATTAAATATGTGTTATGATTAATGTATTCAACAATAAGATCGAACTTCGCCTTTAAGGCTATAATTGAAATTCAGCATTAATTGCAAATGTAATATGACAATCTTAAATTCAAACACCCATAAAGGTTTGACCCCTCCTTCCCAAGGTATATGGCAATGGTTGGTGTTGAACAACACAAGGCCCACACATCTCAAAGGAAAAAGAAAAAATTGATTTGCAAGGTCTACATTTTATTACTAGGCAGACCAAATTTTATTACCAAATCAATGGTGGAGATCAATCCATTGTCAATTGGACAACCTAAATCCATAGATGTGTGATGATTAAAAAAAAATTTAGTTGTCACATGATTGGCGATGGAAAATTTTTGGTCGCCGCATGATTGTTAACGGAAATTTTTTAGTTCCTATAGGTTTAGTGATTGAATTTTTTTTATTGTTGACTGTAACGATTGAAAATTTTCCGTCATTAAGCCTATAATGAACAATTTTTTAAGATCGTCATAGGCTTTACAATGACCAAAATGGGCCTAATTTTGGTTGTTCATAAGCTTGCCTTAGGCAGCCTAAGAGTCCCTTTGACCTAGGTTGACCTAAGCTGACCTTATACTAACATGATGCAAGGGTGCATTTGTGTCCAAATGCATCCATCGCATTGCATAGTTATGACATTCTTGGTGCGGGAATGTTATGGAAGCCCGAAGAAGCAAGAATTTTAAAGAATTTTATAAATCAACGGGTGAACATTCAGTAAACATTCGCGGGCATGTTAGGCTGGACAATGTGGGCATGCTCTGGTCCCTTTTCCTTGACCATGGCGGTTGTCAGAGTTACACAACTTTGGAGCAAGCAAAACCAATGAAGAGTGTTGGAGCAGCGTACTCATCAGAAAAGAATTGAGAAAAGCCAAGGTTTTCTTTTCTTTTGTCAGAGAGATCACCCTCCAACTAGCACACATACTATCTCCCCATCCTCCAGTCTAATGCTGCCCTATAGACGGCAAATAGATCTTGACAGAAGAGCCAGCAAGGAAGAAAACACAATGTAACCTTTTTGGTTTTAGTGTAAGTATGTATGTTTGAAGTTTAGAATGGTAGAGGTTTGGAACATTTTTTCATGGTGAGCCCATATGTTTCCAAACAATGAAGGTCGTTTATGGTTGTGCCAAATAGTGTATGTTCAGGTCATCTTTCAACAATATTTGGATTGGGAAATAATACAATAAAAAATGTTCCAAAATGTTTTATTGTGACAATGTCGACTTGTGTGTCAATATCAATGCAAAAACTTACATTTTCAAACATATGTTGACGTGATGATCAACTCAAAGATGGCACATCACATTGTTTTTGACAACCTTGGACAATGTAGCATTTGAATTCGTAGCTAAAATATTGCAAGTGTTTGCACATTATGGTGACCTTATATGGACATCACAATGGTAGTTTTTCTTGTATTTCTTAAATACAAATAAATAAATAAAATAAAATTGAGATAATAAAAAATAGGATTCACTTATCTAAAGTTATCGTAATCAACCTTCCAAGAATGAAAAAATAAATCAAAATCACAGATAACCAATAACTAATGGACTTTTGAATTTTGCCCACAATTTTTGTCACATCTACAAAACTCATGGATATGGACTTTTATCTTACAATGTGTTAGTCTTATGTGTTTAAAACTTTGGGATATTGAATGAATTATGTTTAAGAAACTAAAGATCCATTGAATGAATGGAATGTGATTTTAATTTATTATGTTTTAAAATCCCAAAAATTGTAATTATTTTTAAAGCCCTTTTAAGCATTTAAAAATAATTATTAAATTTTTTTTTTGTGATATTTCTTATATGTCTTATAGCATCATGATTTGAAATTGGAAATGGAAAAAAAAATTATTTTCAATATCATTTAAATATTCATATTTAAAGCTAGTTTTCAACTACATTAGAAAAGGACTTTGAAAAGGGACTTTAATACACCAAAATTGTGACACCTTAATGTGCTTTCGGCCTTGCCACACAATTGCAATGTTCAACGATATAAACAATATTGCTAGTTTTGAATGTACTTTTTGCAAGATGTCCATTGGGTCGCAAGGTCAATCAAGGCCACAATCTAAACCAATTCACCAAAAAGAATTTGGGCATGGTAATAGTAGGTGACCCAATAATCCCTAGGATTAGTAATTTAACATGAAGATTTAAAAGGCTATAACAAAAATATTAACCAAGATGTTATACATCTAATATTCATGAACTAACTATGGCACACAATGGGCAAACAAATTGATACCCAATCTTGGATGGCCAAGTGATGTATTTTTTTACAAATTGCAATCATTTGTAAAGTTTTATTTATTTTTAAATGATTATTTTTCATGTCCTTTCAACTTTTGAATGACAAATTTACAATGTGACTAGAAAATTCATAATTACAAACAAAAATCATAATACATGTTTGGATTGCATGGTTAGAATGGGTCATGTTGTGGATCCAAAAGTGAGAATGTGTTGATGACTAACTTGGGATTCACCAATGTTAGTGTTTGAATTTGGGTTCATTTGTGGGTCCAATATCATTGGCACATGGCTTCAAATGTAAGATTTGTAGGATGGACAAAAAGACCGACATGTGAAATTGATGTGCCTTGGGTGCCCAGTTCCAAAATGGTGATCCTTAAACCCATTATCTGCTCCATTGTTGCTATCATGTATAATCAATGGAACCTATTTCAATTACACATGTGGTTATTGATCATTAATTATTGGGGCATGTACATCTATGGGGGATCCATGGTGGGGTTCAATTTCATGCTCAATGGACGTATCTAATGTGGGGAGGACTTGGATGACGCGCTCCCAAGTCACGGGGGTGAAACCCACTTGAGGGTCTCACAAAGTCAAGTTGCGGAATTGAGACTTGGTAGCACGCTCCCGGCTTCCAACTCTAGAAAGGGGTAGAGGGTCGAGTTGGGAGCCCCGGGATTAGACTAGGAAGAGGTATTAGTTGATCAAGCTTGAATCTGCATCAAACAAACCACCCAAGCGGTTAGTTCACTTTTCGGGACACCCTTTGGTGTTGGGACAAACTACGGGCACTTCGGACCACAAGACTCACCACGGCCTGGACTCGGGGGATGCCACCACCATCCCTCATATAGTATACTCTGCGACGCTCCACCGCACCTACATCCAAGTGGCACAAATTCTCGGGACTCCCGAAATGGAGTCCCGAAATTGTCCCGAAATTGTCCTGGTGGGACTCCCGGAACTTTGAACCGCCATAACTCTCGACTGCGGACTTGGATCGCGACGAGGTCTGAACTGAAGTTGTAGCCCTCGTCGATATCTTTCCAACGCCATGTCGCACGCTCAGATCGGATGTCGGGAAGGCATCGATTCCCGACTTTTAGTGGTCGGGAGTCAAGCTGCCAGTTTGACTCCCGGCCCTTCTTTTGCCCATAACTTGGGCTGCAGATGTCCGAATTGCCAATGCGAGGGCATTTTCGATATCTACGTTTCAAGACCTTTCCAACGACACCAAGAACACCCCAATGCGAGGTGTTTTGCCCCTTGCTGTCGAGCTCTGAACATTCGAGAGTCCCGGAGGACTCCAAATCCCCAACTTTTCCAACTGTTGGGCTTCACCCCCACACTTGGCCAAAGTAGGGTTGCGACATTGGAGGTCCATTTGTTGCATGGTGCATTATTGAGTGGCACAATGGTGTTTGTATCCCCATATTGGATGCTAATCATTTTCAAAATTTTCTAACATCAAACAAGAATATTGAAGATAGAAGGTCAAATTTTTGATGGGTCATTAGTTGAGAATTCAAAGGGTCTTGTTGGTTTTCCTCCTTGTTTGACACTAAAGGGTCATCCTTTGTGTCACTTCTGTGTGAACTTAGGCCAACATTGGACATAAAGTCTTTAAACAAAATATTCTTCTCATACCATGTCGTGGGGTTGGAACCAGGTCAATCTCAGAAGAGCTTGTGATTAGTATAAATGTACACCAAGTTTTTGGCCCATTTTATTGTCAATCAGTTTTGCACTTTAGCACAAATGCATATGAACTTTAATTCCATTCACACGATGATGTGGAACACATTTGCAACAAGATGCAACGGGTAATGGGTGCAAATGTTAGTCCACAAGCTCCAATAAAAAATCCCACCATTCGTATGGGGGTAAATTAAGGTCGTTCATTAGGGGAGTGTCAAAAAAATGCCTTCAATTTTCAACAAAATCAACAAAGTCTTTAAAAGTTTGGTCATAGGTTGTTAAGTTATTAGTGTGGTTCTGTAACACGTAATTTAATGCTTCTTTTGCATTTGCATCACCATGGAGGTGAATTTCACCTTTAATAAGTATGGATTAAGAAGGGCCCTTGCATAGTGTAGGTTGGACCTTGGCAACATCTTCCATTGATGGTAAAATCGATCTTTCACTAAATTTGATGGTAATGAAAACATTTGATTTCATAATGATAATGTCGTGAAAATCTTTCCATAACAAGCCATGCTTTCCCCATGATGCTAGATGGGTCATTTGCCATTGAATGCCTTCAATGTCGTTAGGACCTATCCCACCATGTGCTGAAAGTTAGCACAAATATCCCAAAATTCATCCCTCCTTGTGTTAATTTGAAAATATTTAGGCTTTGTGAAGAACTTGTGATGATAGGTGTCATGCAACGTGTTGACAAAAGTCCTTCCAAATCTAGAATAATTTTTTCAATAATAACTTTTAGCTTGGACAACCATTCAACCATCAAGAAATTGGTTGCAAATTATGTCCCATTCCAAGGTTTGGAAACATAAAATTAATTTCATAATGATTAAATATTGCAAGTGGCACATGGTGTTGCCATGTGAAAGAAACAATAGCTTTCACCCCTTTTCATAATTCACTTTACCCATGTCCCCCTTGACCCCAATATTCAAATAACGAGTTTAAACAATGAACAACACAAACTTGAAAGTAAAGACTTATAAAACAATAGATTAGAAGGTTTGTTGCATTTCGCATATTTGAAATATTGTTTATACAAATTTGTACAATGTTACCCACTTCAACATTTTCAATGTATCTAGTCAATGCTTTACATATGTACTAAACATCCTTACACTCCCTTGTTGTGTTAATGGCACTTACAAATACATTGTCGTTAGGACATTGAAAAAGTATTATGTTCAACAATGGATGTCATGTAACATTGTTCTACCCATTAGAACAAATTGTTATTCCATACATAAAATGGAATGTCGCATCTTTTCTTAAATATGTTTAGACACATCAACCTTAAATTGTTTTAACAAATTTGTGCGCAATCCATGGTATGATGGGGGTTTGTAATAGGTTTAGGATTCGAAGGTTACTTTCATAGCTTCTATGAAAATGAAATAAATTGACTACATTTGAGATTAAAATAGTTGCAAATGACACTTATAATAGTAAACAACAAATCAAAAAATACAATTTTGTTTTTTTCCTTGTGGAAAAAAAGCTCCCATTGCCCCCCCCCCCAACAACACTTGATCTTTGTCCTTCCAAGAATTCAATCAATGTTCATAAGAACATTCAAGGGAAATCACAACTAATAATTATAGATGGCTTTCGAAGTCTAGGAATGAAATAATTTATATTTTCATTCTTTTTTATTATTCTTGAATTTGTATTATTCTATTACATTTTTTAGTGTCATTTGCACATAAAAACATATTTTAGGTTCTTTTTATTCTAATTATTTCTAAATATATCTTCTGTTATTCAAGTTTATACTTCTTCACACAGTTAGAAAAACTTGAAGAATTGTTTTTAAAAAAAAAACATTTATAAAAATAAATTATTCAAGTTCGCCCTTGCTTTTAAAATTCTTTCTAATATCTCTGTTTTACAAAATAATTCTTCTTCGATTACAATGCAAAGATCCGTTTAAAAAAAAATGATCATTGGAATGTGTGAACAAGAATGATAATTTAGATTTATTATAGCATTGGGAATGTCCTAATTAGAGTTCAAATTCAAACTAATATTCTGACTAGTGAAATATAACTAGTATGTAACTAACAAAAAGAAAAATTAAATAAAAACTAAATCAAACTGGAAAAATCTGATTGACAAAACCAAATAAAGGAATCTGTCCTAATAGAAAGTAGAAAGTAAAAGCCATCATCAAACGAAAAACTAAGACTAAGAGACATTGAGAAACGTACTTTTGGTTCAAGGTTTTAGGTTTATGGCAAAAAATTGATTAGTGAAACCCTAAATGAATGAAGGCACTTTGATGAAGAAAATAAATAAGACAAAAAAAATTGCATCAAAAACAACCAACCGAGGTAGGTGTGTGAGGTCCCCATAAGGGGTAGAGGTAGAGTATTGATTTTTGTTAAAGTGATACCTTGGCAATAGGGTATTTAAGGGTATCGAAAATCCTAATACTAAGCCGGGTAGGTTCTTAGCGATTATTGCTTGTAAATGGAACCAGCAGGTAGGCTATCTGATACCCGGACCTGGGTTGATAACTGGGTCGTTTTTCAAATTCCAACAAACACTGTTTTAAACCCGTGTTGCATGGTTTTTTGAATTTTGTTCACTAACGCCTGGTTCTAGTTTTTTCGAAATTTAAAATAAAAAATGTTGCCGGTTCTTGTGTTTGGGGGCTGAGCACAGAAATAAAGAACATCCGCTTCAGGTTATTTCAAGAACTCAAAGAGCAGGTGTGGTTGGAATCGAAGTTGCTGCCTACATTTTGTAGATCAACTACGTTTTTTGATTAAAAACTGGAGTTTTCAGTTCTTTTTCCTTGAAGGCAACTTGGAAAAGGAGTTTTTGTGATTGGCCAGTGCGCAAGCTTGCACATGAAAGACTATAAATTGTAATTAAGTTTTTGACTGTGCTGTGCATATTGAATTAGATTTATTTTTGTTCATTTTTATTTTGGGTCACTTGTTCACGATATTATGAGTGCAGCTAGATTCTCATTCAATCTTATGCTGGTTCACCGTGTTTAGAATAAGCCTACTTGAATTAAAGTACCAATATGAAAGACAAAATTGCAACTGCAAAACAAAGATAGCTTTTACAGCAGTTTAAACTTTAAACCTCTCCTCACAACTCATGTAGAAAGCAAGGGATAAAAACACTTCTTACCAAGTTAGCCCAGCTCATCTGTTTTATTATTATTATTGTATTATTGACTTACAACGAAAAGATTATGCGTCCACTTCCTTAAGCTGGATATAAATTAGTGACTAATTAAAAGCACTAGAAATGTAGTCTCCACTGACTAGAGGAAAATAACAGCCTTGGGTCACATTCATCACTCAAGAGACCCTGATCATCTAGGCACTCAAGTTTGTGCATTACACATGTGTTCTTTACTCTATGGCGCTAAATATGTATATTACTCAACTTGATTAACTATTGCTCATGCTTAATTAAGCTGATTATATATTAATAGCCTTATTTAATCTTATGATCATACTTGGACTTTGATGAAGCCTTACAGAAAACCAGAAGTTTTCTGGATGATTCTGAGCTCTACTCCATTGATCTCATGCTTGAACTTTGATGAAGGCTAGCTTAGTGGAATCAGAAATTTTCTGGATGGTTCTGAGCTCTCCATCAATGAGGAAGCAGGAGCTTGCTTTGGAGTAGTAGAAGTAGGCAACACAAGAGCAGTCTTGCAAGCACAGCTGGTTGCATTTGCTCAGAGGGACTTGAAGAGGCTGGGAGTATTGATTGTAAACATAGTCGTAGCCAGTGAGCTTGAGGAACTTCTTTGGGGTGCTGCTGCTGCAGGCAATTGGTGAACCTGGTCGTCGACAGCCTTGGGTGAGGTCCGTGGCGTTGATGGGCTTGAAGGAAGTAGGGCAGGTACAGGTCTGGTTGTTGCTGCAGATTCCGTAAGCACCACAGAAGCTCGGATAC
>Ga0209208_10006083_pt1 | contig 16679 bp, 14 predicted proteins | sample S1TSphfallax_3_FD_187694 | JGI IMG/M metagenome (GOLD analysis project Ga0209208, IMG submission 187694) | Host-associated microbial communities from peat moss isolated from Minnesota, USA - S1T2_Fd - Sphagnum fallax MG (SPAdes) (version 2) | ecosystem: Host-associated > Plants > Peat moss >...
CTCAAAAGGGTTTCGTCCGCTCTGTGATTTTCTTGCTTGCAGCGTCCAGCCCCTCTTAGTGCAACGACAACAGCTGCATCCATACTACTCTACAGGTGTGTACGCAACATGGGATCCGTTCAATCCACTAGCTGCAAAAAATTGTCGGTTTCTTGTGCTGTGAAAATCGACAATTATCAGGTCGACCCAAACTTGAGTGACCTGCGTAACGAGACCATCACAGTACTCGAATCAGGGCATTACAGAGAGCGCTCCAAAAATGGACGCGGTATAATCTTGCACGATTTCATTGGGTTTCGCGTAAGATTGGAAGATGGCGACACATTCAGGATCAAAGCAGAGAAGTTTGACTCCAGAATCTCCGTGACACAACCAAATACTTGTACCTGAGTTTACAATAGAGAAAGTTTCAAGTCCAGACTCTGAATATTAACTTGGAATTCCTTGATGCTTCTTGCTTTCATCTACAGATTTTCATGTTATGGACTTCTCTCAGCCAACCATATGCGCAAGCTTGTTGAGATTTGTTTATTTGCAGCATTTGGTGATTTCATGATGATCTCTGTGCGCATGTTGGGAGACTCGCGCTCTTCAGACCTGGTACACGTGCATTGCGACGGAACTTCGCAACTTCAGCAACGCATCTGGTCCAGATTAGAACTTGTAAACGTTTAGGCAGTAGTTTGGCTCCTTCGGAACTGATTTATAGGTTGTCAAAAGGGCTTGCTAGTAGGAACCATGTCTGTTTAGGCCTTGATCACTTCTGAGAGACCTCGACTTCATGATTTGAGACTCGCATGCTCTGGATCTTGGATCCCATTAGATCCAACATTGCTGTGCGTTCAAATGTATTTTAGAAACCGGTAAGTAAGCTCGATGTACGAATAAAGCATTGCCTTAATGTGTTATGATGTATTGTTCTCCTTTTTCGGGTGTATATTTGTGTACTGAGCATTACTACTGTTGTCCGAATGGGAACTTTCGAATCAGAGGTGACTGTCGGGTATTTTGATTTCAGATTGAAGTTGGGTCTTCACGTAACACTTCTTGCAGTTCTTTAATGTAGAGTAACGGCTTTTTGCGAAACGGTTCTCGCATTTGTCTAAAACGAACGAGAAAACCAGACCTTCTAGCACTACAAAGTTAACTACTTTGTCACCATTAGAGGATGAAAAAAAATAGTTAACTTAGAGGTTGTCAAAACCCGAGGATGAAAAAAAATAGTTAACTTAGAGGTTGTCACAACCCGAGGATGAAAAAAAATAGTTAACTTAGAGGTTGTCACAACCCGAGGATGAAAAAAAATAGTTAACTTAGAGGTTGTCACAAACTGAGGATGAAAAAAAATAGTTAACTTAGAGGTTGTCACAAACTGAGGATGAAAAAAAATAGTTAACTTAGAGGTTGTCACAACCCGAATATGAAAAAAAATAGTTAAAGTAGTTAACTTTGTAGTGGTAGAAGGTCTGAAACCTTTGTTGGAAAGTCAGTGGCTACAATCAACATAACACGATCCACCACAAAACAAATGTGATAGCAAGTGAAAAAAAATCACTGTAGGAAAAGATCTGCCATGTGACTCTTGTACCAAAATTTCCCATCAGATATAACTTTCCCCCAGTTTTTTCCTATTCTTTTTATCCTGTTTCTTCATTTCTTTTCTTCATTACCCCTGAAATGAATGATAACATCCAACAATCGATCTGATCTGAATGATCCAAGTCTTATGTACCACCCCTAGCATTTCCAAAAACCACAAACTTCCCACATTGCAGTTGAACAAAGGTTTCTGGTGCTAAACAGTTTGTATGTACATGAGTGACAAGTTATGGGCAGTGCACAGCAGTTTCCAACAAAGATTAGCTCTGCATTCCATGAGGCACACATTTATAGGTTGCCTACAACTGACAGCCTACATACTGATTTTGTATGCTTTATAAAAGGCTGTTCATGTTATTTTACAGGAGGCTCCAATCCAGCCAAGGCCCTATTGTGATACTTGAAGGATAGCAAAAAATCTGAACAGAGACTATTATCAGCAGACAACTAATATCCCTCATTCTTATCAATCAGGGGCTGCACCTAAACACTTGACTTCTCAGTCTTTAGAAGCTTTTGGCTTTTGCCAAACTACACCAAATCACTCTGCAATCTGGCTGTCAAAACTGGGCAGAACAACCGACCTGCAGTGATTCAGGTTGACAAATAGATAGCTTCAATTCCTTCATGCAAAATTCACCTCAATATGTACTCCATAAGATAACCTCCTATGAGTACATAAAAATGTACCTCCAATTCCATATTGGGCTCTCAAAAACTTGCATTTATGTCATTGTAGATGTATTTGACACCCACCTTTCAAGCACCATACCTTTGTCTATATCACTGTGACTTCGTCTATATCACTGTGACTTTGTCTATGCCTAACTTGGCAACAGTCTGCCTCCCGAATATCGTCAATATGACTCCTAACTGCACAAACCCCAAACCCCAGAACAATTAGCTTATTCTTGATTGAGAGCATATAGCAACTGGTGGTCAGTACCCTGTCAACGGTGACTTGATGTTAGCCAAGGAATGAACCTCAGAGATGTTACATACTAGCCCATGACCTTCCAGTGACTTTCCAATCATGCCTTCCTGAGCAAACAAACCACTGAATGCTAGTGAGTTCCAGACCATGACTTGAATTCAGCCAACACCCTGCAAATTCAGACTAATCAAGCAACTCCACAAGTAAAGATCTTCAACTATGCCATCATATTGGGCTGTCATGTGATCAGCTGTATATACAGCCCTCTGCATATTCAGCAAAACTAAAATACACTGCTGAGTTGCCTGCACACTCGTAGGTGCAACATGTGCCTTGAGATTCAGGTCCACCATCTCTACAGTATTAATCAACTATGACTAGACTAATCCTGAACCAGATCAGAAAGCACCTCTCTTCAAACTTTTCTTCTGTTTGAATGTCTGAATCCAGCAATGGATTTGGACCCATTTCAGTGTCACATTGTCCTGAATGTCAGTGCATTGAGCAGCCATCGCTGGATGTTTAGAACAACTAATGGCTAAGAGAGAAAGTACAAGGTTATGAAACTTACAGTTTCTTCCTCATGGTTGATCTTTTCTACCACACCCGTATGGTTTGTAAAAGGGCCAGAGTTAACCCGCACCATTGCCCCCTCTTCCAGCTGCAGCAGACTTGGCATCTTCACCTCCAATTTTGCTGCAGTCTTCACCACCTCCTCTAGTCTCTCACGCTCATCTGCTTCCCTATTTGCTGCCTCCCTTATCTCTTTAAATGCTGCGTCTTCCATTTCTATCCGTTTGAACATCTCATGAATCTCAATAGAGGACACTGCTGCTGGAATTATCATATCACTCACACTGTGAACCTTACCCCCACCACCCAAATCCCTATCTGTTTTAACTCTGACTTTACATGATGTACTTGTTGGGAAGGGATGTTGCTTAAACCCTAGAATGTGAATTTCATCTGAATACTAATACTGAAAACAAAAATTCTGCAGTCACATGACAACATTGTGACATCTGATGAGAGCTTCAGAGAAATGCATGGGAGATTTATGGCAAGCTATGATTCGCTATTCACAATCTCAATCCTTCACTACCCACAAATATAATCTATGCCACAAATTGAGCACTCCAAATTCTCTAAAAAAGAGCTCAATACTAGCACTACAAACTCTCACTTGAAATTGTTCAAATTTTCTGCCAGAAAAGTCTCACTCCATTGAGTTGTAACCAAAGAGTAAGTCTCCTAAGGTTAGCTACTGTAGTAAGCTACTAACACATTTTGGTGCTTCATGAGAAATGAAACCCCAATCTCATTATGGAGATCAAATAGATAAGGAAACAGGCAGTTGCATAAAGGAATCTAGAAAGTGTACACTGACCTAGTATTGGCTCTTGTGCCAAAAAAATCCCACACTCCTGGAACACTGCGAATAAAATTGTAAACCTCCCTGTTTAGCACACATTGCACCAGAAGGCAGCCTGGATATAGTCGTTGCCGTGCATCTGAATATCGTCCATCCTTCAAAACCTTCCTTCGAGGTACAGATGGCAACAATATCTGGAGTGCAAACAAACTCCACATTGAAAACAAGCAACTAGCCGCTAAATGGCCAAGGGAAACTCACAGACAATTTGGGAAACCTCAGGAAATAATGAAACCGTTTGGAATAACAGGAGTAGTCTGATGAGAAGCTTCTGAGCCATTATACCTCTGTGAATATTGAAGTGAAGATATTGAAGATTGGATGAAAGTCTGTGGAATGTACCAGACATTCAGAACATTTGGAGTTCAGAGCACAATGAAGGAACTGTAGACCATTGATGATGAGTTTGCATACTTAATGAACTGCTAGCCATGTGAACTTAAAAGAATATGGGCAGGGTATCAAGAACCAGAGAAAATCTCACTTGCAGCTCAGCCTTGGGAAAGAGGCCTTGGAATACAAGCTCAATATGATCTGCGACTCTTTGTTCCCCATTTTTGGGCACAGCAATCATCCACCATTGCATGCCTTTTGTAGTCAACTGGTTGATGTCAAGTATCTCTTCCCAACCCTTTGGTGCCTTTTTCTTCACATCAAGCTTTGTTTCCACCTCATCTCTCCATGATCCTTTCAAGTCTTTCAGTTCTTCTCGTCGCTCATTCCGTTGCTTCCTTCTCTCTTTTGCACTCAGAGTACCTGGCTTTGTGGCCTCTGTCACGATGCAAATAAATCAAGATCAAAATCCAGAATGGGATACCTCATACAAAGGGCACTACTCTCAAACTCTCTAGTGAAGATTTTTACTGTAAGAAGACAGAAATAAGAACAGCATTATATTTTTCCAAGGCCAATTGAACTGCTGAGGCTTTTGGCTGTACAAGAGACCGGGTAAATGAGCTCTATAAAGTCCCCTTCCGAGAAAGAATAACAATTGAATTAGTTGCAGTTCTTAACAACACCTAAGAAATTGTTACATTGCTAGGAACACGACCAGAGTCCAAAATTATTCAGACTTACACAGGATCCACAAGTAGGGTTTCTGGTCTTCAACAGAAGAAATCATCATACCGGAAGACCCTAAATTCAGATTTGTAAACCCTAAATCCAGATTTCTGAGGATTATGCTGAAGTCCAAATATCGATATCAAGGTTCTTCTGTGTACTCGAAAGGCTCTTTTGTTTCTTGGAACATCGAAGGGGAAAAACAGACGAACGGAACCCTGACTAGAGGACACACTAGTTGTCCCTCCCTCCTTAGGGTCTAGCGATAGAGTCGTCGAGTTTCGCATAAAGAAACGAGGTATAACTAACGGCTCCACAAGCCACAACTTCAGAGAAAAACAATACAATTCCTCCACAGACGCAAAGTGGGAAGCCTCTAAGATCGAGAAAAATGAAAGAGATCAACATGTTTCACATGTACCTTGGATCTCGCAAACCAAGGGAGTTTGGCACCAGGGAAGGACTCGACCCCACGTCTGGACATTGTCGCCACTGGGATGCGATGAAGGAGCTGGGCGAGATGCGACGTGCGTTCCCACAAGCAGAGACGGGCCTAACGAGCCTCTACAACAAGAGGAAAACATCGCTTCTCAGATAGAGAGACACTGCAGCGCGCTCTCTGCCTGACAAAAACACACGAGACGAAGGTGCTCCACCTTTTCTTCCTTCCTTCCTTCGTGAAACCTTTCCTTCCTCTCAAAGTATACTTAGGGCATTATTTATTTTTCTTTCCAACTCCAACCCATCAACTTCCTACCAAGTTACTTAAATTATTTTTATCATCAAGTTGAAATAGATACTTGAAATATTTGTGTTACATGCACATAAGTTTGGAACTATGAAATATGTTAAGTAAGTTTATTAAAATATTTTTAGTTAAATTTAGTGAGAAATATCTCCATGCTTGAGGTGGTGGCCTTGTCTATGTGCTTTCTAGGGTAGATAACATTTGCACGAGGTGTTCACCTCCTACTTAGATTAGGCAAAAACTCGGGTTAGATATGCTTTCTAGGGTAGATGACATTTGCACAAGGTGTTCACCTCCTACTTAGATTAGGCAATAACTCAGGTTAGATGTGCTTTCTAGGGTAGACGACATTTGCACAAGGTGTTCACCTCCTACTTAGATTAGGCAAAAACTTGGGTTAGATGTGCTTTCTAGGGTAGATAACATTTGTACATGGTGTTCACGTCCTACTTAGATTAGGCAAAAACTCGGGTTACATCGCAAGGTTTGTAGTAATATTTGCGTGATCCTAAGGTTGGGTGGAAAGCTTGTGATGAAAATTAGTGTTTTTATCATTTTTATTTTCTCATCAATTCATTATCATTTTCCAATGGTTTTAGAGCATGGTTACTTTTGAGAGAAAGAGAGATTGAAGTTGCTTTTTACAATTCTTAAAAGCTTTGAAATATTGTGTGTGTTTTTTGGTTTTTTTAACATTTTGTTGAAAGTCTCAAAGCTCTAGGTGTTTTTTTTTTTTTTTGGTATTGTTCTATTCACAATCATGGCATTCACTTCTAGTGCTTGAAGTGTTGAATGGCCATAATTTTCATATATGGAAGATGAACATGAAATTTCTCTTACGTGAAAAGTATTTGTGGGAGATCACCTCAAGAAAATTATTGTCACCATAAGTTGAATTTGGAAAGATTGTTTTTGAATGAGGCAATTTTGAATATCACTTGTTCATGAAGCAGGACAAATTGGTTCATCAAACAATTCTCTTAAATGTTGTTGATTTTTTGTTGCATCATGTAATACATGTAAAAATTGCAAAGAATGCATGGGACAATTTTTATGTAACATTTGAAAAAAGACATGTTGGCAACAAATTGTAACTACATCAAGAGTTCTACAATCTTTAGATGGAGGAAGGCACTTCAATGTAAGCTCATATTGACAAGCCTCAAATGATTGTAGATCAATTAGCAAACATTGATCATAAATTTTTTTATGATGATTTGGCATTTTTAAGGTCTTTGCCATTGTCTTTCCATACCCTTGTGGTTTCACTTAGTACCCACAGTAATCAATTGTCTATGGACTTAATATGTGGACAATTGTTGCAAGAAGAATTGCGATGTAAATGAGAAATGTAGTTTAACCATGGTACAAAACATGAAGCATTATTGTTAAAGGCGTTTCTGGGAAGTTCAAAAGGGGTATGGATTGGAGGAAGTTCAAGAATGAGAAGTGGAAGAAAAAAGGAACTTTTTACAATTACAACACCAAAGACCATTTTGCAAGAAAATGTCAAGAAAAAAAAACAAGATCGAAAGAACAAATGCAAAGATTTTTCATAAGTAGCCACAACAAGCAAAATTGAATTTCTTGTGACTGCTTTATTTATTTCTTTAATTTATAGGGATGCATGGTTTGTTGGTTTTGGAGCTTCACAACATCTGACATTTCAAAAGGAAGTATTATTAATCTTTGAAGAGTTTATTTTTAGTCACAAAGTAAATCTTGGAAACAATAATATGTTTAATGTATGTGGGAAAAACACTATTGTTTTCAACTTGCCCCAAATGGGATTTCTAAGTCTATTGGAGATGTGTTGTATATTCCAAAGTTGGCAAATAATTTGTTATCAATTAATTAGTTAATATAACAAAACTTTATGATGGAATTTGAAACTACCAAATGTTGGTTAAAGTCTTTTGATTTAAACAAGGTGATTGCTGAAGTTGTTTAAGAAGGAAAGTTATATAAATTGGTGGGAGTTGTTCAATCCTTGGTGGTAGAATGTAACACTAAATTAACAGGAATGATTTCAAGAGATTTAAACATGTTTTTATGTAGGCTTTAACAACCATGGACAAAAATATCTTTATAGAAGGCATGGATTTCAATGGAGATCATGACTTGAATTTTTGTGATAGATGTGAGTATGGTAAACACCATCTTACCCCATTCCTTTGAATGGGGGTTTTTGTGCAAAGGAAATTTTGAAACTTGTGTACACAAACCTATGTGGTCCCATGGCAACATCTCATGGAGAGGCAAAATATTTTCTAGGAAGACATTTTTAATACCATGAAATTTAAATTTGGTATGTCTGATAAGCTTAAAGTTTAAAAGCTTTGGTAGAAAATCAAATTAGAAAGAAAACTAAAGTAATCATATGTGTGCCATGGATGCCAATACCATGAAATTCATTTATTTGAATGTTCATCCATGACTTGTAATAAACTTGTACCTAACTTTTAGTTTAGTTTTAGTTCACTTTTAATTAATTTCCAATTAAAATTTAATTCACTTCTAATTGATTTTTAGTTCACTCTTAATTCATTTTTAGTTAAATTTTTAATTAAGTCCTAATTAACTTTAATTAACTCCCAATTGATTTTTAGTTAAATTTTTAATTAAGTCCTAATTAACTTTAATTAACTCCCAATTGATTTTTAGTTAAGTCTTAGTTGGGTTTCAATTAAGTTTTAGTTAATTCATAGTTTACTCTTAGTTAGGAAGGTTCTCAAAAAGTTTTTTCATTCAATGGAGGCACTTAGGAAAAAAGAAAGAAAAGGTGAAATTCAATTTATTACAAAAATTGATCGTTTTTTGAGTCGCACCCCCCTTTCCCCTTGAACGTTAATGTTTTAGGTTTAAAAAAAATCTCACCCTATTTATGACCAAACTTAGTGTTTTGATGTTATATATATTTTATTTTACAGATAACTTTATTATATTTTTATTATACACCTTTAATGACCTTACTTTATTAAAAATCCATATTAATTAATTGTGGATGGATGTTTTGATGGGTTTTTTTTGCAATGAGCCATTTGATTGGGCTATCACCCAAAAAAAATGAAATCCCCCCTCCCCCCACTGCCCCCCAAAAAATTTCATTGTTTTACACTTATACTATTTTACACGACCATATAAAATCATATAGGTGTATTTGTTTTACACTTACATGAATATAAATGAATATTAAACACTTACACAAAGTGTAAGTCCCAAACCATTTACATGCACAACATTGGTCTAAACTCTAGAATATACATAAAATATTTAAAATTATTTCATAACATACCAAGAAATACCCTTTTACCTCAAGTTATTCTTCAAATATAAGAGGAATGATCTCTCTCGGACCAAATGATGGAAAAATTCTTCAAAGTAATAGTGCAAATAATTTGAGGACGCAACCATCCTTGGAAAACCCATGTCAGAATTTATACACTTTTCCTTCTCCAAATTGATTCTTGTGGGCAATTGCAAGTATTTTTCTTTGAAACCCACCCCTTTCATGGCCTTCACAAATCGCTTCAAGATGATCAAGATTGTAGTGCTTTCTCTTAGAAAATAATACTCATCCATGGCATCACTTACCATTCCATATGCAAGCTATGTAGAAGTAATTATAACTTTTTGAGATGCCTGTGTTGCTTTCCTACACCTTGACATCAGCCATCATTTGTGTGATAATGTGGTGAATGTTGTGTTAAGAATGGAGGTGCTCATAGATGATATATCAAAGCCCTCAAATGTCATTGAGGCTTGCAAAGTAAAAATATGAAACATTATTAAGCCCACTACACACAAATATTGTTCACCACATAAAGGTTTAAGTACGCCCCAAAGCCAAAGAAACATCATCAGCTTCTCTGTTTTTTTTCAAAAAGGCTCAGGAGGCATGAGAACGTGAAAAGTGGACGAATAATATAGCTTCGTAAGAACTGAGAATGCCTCCATACTTGGCTAAACTGAAAAAGTTTCAGAGGTGCTTCAACAATTCTTGAAAACAAGTGAGGAAGTCAAAAAAGAGAGTGAGTCCAAAATTAAAGAACAGAAAAAAAAAAAAAACATGAATTTAAACCATCAAGATTTCATATTTTGACAAAATAACAGTAACAAATCAGCGAGTGGCAAAAAGAGAAAAACCCAACCTTAGATTTTACAAAATAGAGATTTCAGGTCTGACAACATTACAGCAATGAAATAACCTGCATGGAAAAGAGAAAATCTAATCCCAGAGAACCTCAACAACAAGGGTGAAACCAATTGTAGAGATTTCAGATCTGACAATATAGCTGCAATAAATCAGCAAGTGAAGTGCAGAAACCGTACCCTAGAACAACATAGCATTCTTATTTGAACAAAAGAAAATGGTCACTAGAAGGCCCAGAGCATTTGCAAAGCAACTGAAAGCCAAAAGCTTACCAAGAGGCAATATGTTCAGGGACCTTAAATAGCAAGATGACTTACCATTACATCCTACTGACTCCATCAGCTCCTACTGACAATTTTTCTTTTAACTGGAGTGGTAGCAAGATGCAAAACTTCTACTGCATTTTCTCCTTAGGATCTATAAAACCTCAAACAGGTTTTTCAATACAAAAAACCATAGAGGAATGAGAAACCTCTTTGGCAATGACATCATACAAATGTTTAAATTTTATCAAGCTTACATGTATTGGTTCCTTGTATATGTATTAGAATCTCTTGAAGGCTGATTTATAGGTTTGACAAACATAGACCATCTTACTGGAACAAAAATGAGAGAGAACGTAGATCACAACAATATCTAAGATGGAAGATAGGTTGGCAAGTGTTACCAGGTGCTTTTGCCTAAACCTTCTAAGCCTGTTGAGAAACTGCATTTGAAAATTAGAGAAGTGGGAATTGATCAGAAAAAACCACTCAAAATGTCCATCATATCTGGTGATGAAAGAAAATATGAAATGCAAAAAAAAAGGGGTCTAGAGCTTACATGAAAGCTCAAAGACACTCTGGAAAGAGGAACTGATTCTGCAAGAACATTCATAGATTTCAGAAACTTACATTTTGAGAAACTATTGTGGCTCAAGCAAAAAGTTTCAAACCTTGACCAAGGAGATCAAAAAAGTGTCTTCATAAGTACTGAGAATTTCTCAATACCTACAATTCTGTCAAGCTGAACAAAATCAAGAGATGACCTGATAAAAAGGTTATTGATAATTTCAGATCTGACAACATAGCAACCCCAAATCAGCAAGCAGGAAATAAAGGAAGGCCAACCCTAAAGAAAGAGAAATAAGACCAAAATCAAAGTTTGGGAGTCGTTTCAATGACAGGGATGATCATACCAATGTTCAGGGACCTTCAAAGCAACATGTATGGGATTTACCACCTACCATAAAATTCCCACTCACTCCATGAATTCCAAGCAATGGCTGGAGGTTACTGTCAAGCATCAAACACTGTACTGAGTTTTTGTTAGAAAACCCAAAGTAACAGGAAAATTCAACAATATTGCTGGCTGTCTAAAACCAAACCTGCAAGAGCAGAATGAGGACCAAAAAATCCAAGGGACACAAGAAATAAGAGATAGAGAAAGGCAAGAAATGGAAAAACCCAAAATAAGAAATGAGGAAGTAAAGAAAGGCAGTGAGATGGAAAAATTCTGAGAGCAAGAACTTTAGAGGCTTAAGCGGGCTTGGAAAAGCTCTCCACTTAGGATTAGGAGACTTTTGAAATGATCATTTTGAAGATTCTGAAGGCAGAAATGCCAAACAGAAATCATTCCTTCTAATTTTTCTTCAGCAGACCAATTTGTCTCATCATTTGAGGTACAAGGAACTCATTGAAGCTTTAGGGGAATCAAGAAACCACCATTTCAAAGGAGGGGCTGCTCCTAAGCAATAGGGAATCCGAAAAAAGGCATTGCTCCTTAGAATGCAGAGATCACATTGGCAGCACTTGCAGAGCGTCACCCATGACAAGGCATTCAAGTGTCCTAACACAAACTAGGACTCTATCCCTGACCAAAAGAGGCTCATAGAAAGTTGGAAAGCTCACAAACACTGAAGAAGAATGAACTTGAACAAAACCAGGCATAAATGTTCTTCACCTTCTCACCACCAGATGTTCATTTTTCAGGGACCAGATCCATTAAACCAAGGGTAGAAACCCAAAACTGCAGCAAGGGGGAGTTTTGAACACTAAGCACATACTAAGACGTAAAAACTGCTGAAATTGAAGGAAAACTTCAAGCAATCCACCTTGGAAGTTTAACTTGCAATTATCATGGACATCTACTTGTGTATTTAAACACCAATTGCAACAGATTAAGCTGCAGCAGAAAGCTTGTCTCCAGGACCAGAAGCACATCTGATTTCAAAACCTACAGGTCTGCTAAAAACATGATCAGCAAGTTCACACATATTTGATCATCAAGTATTGAGCGTTTGGTCATGGTTACTTGGTAGCAGGAAAAGCTTTGAGACAACATGCTAATGGGTTGGAGCCCATTAGCACATATTCTCATATAAAAAAGAATCTGATAATGCTGTACACATATATGGAGAGGAGCAGTGAAGATTACCTACTGGTGACAAAATATTCCACATGTATATATTCCACAGGCAAAGGAAAGTCCACAAGAGATGAGACACAGACAAGCACACCATGCCATCTCTTCTGTTGAACAAGATGGAACAAACTGAGGCTTTCCAACCTGAAGTTTTCACAACCGCCTACTCCTGTCCCATTTCCAATAATGGTGTACTGGGTTAGTGACGTCAAGCTGCAACAACCCAGTGAAATAAAACCAAGAACGAAACCTCCAGAAGGAATGATTAATCGTCAGTCTAGGCTGCATTAGTGTCTGACAGGCCCAAGCTCAAGTTACTGCGGAGGGCAGTGCGGCCAACACCACCATTGCCATTGCGCATCATGGTAACAAACTCATTGTAATCAATGCGCCCATCATTGTCCTGGTCAACTTCACGAATCATGTCATCAATTGAGATGTCTCCCATATGGAAATCTGTGATTGCAGCTTGCAGCTCATCCTTTGTGAGGTACCCACTCTTGTCCTTGTCCAGATATGAAAATGCGGAATACAGATTTTCCTCCCTTTCAATCTTGTTGAGATTCAGAGTTGCAGCCAAAAACTCTCCATAATCTATAGTTCCATTATGGTCAACATCTGCAGCATCCATCAGCTCACGAACATCTGCCTCCTTGAGGTTTGAACCTACTCTCTTCAAACCTTCTTTCAGTTCCTCAAAACTGATTGCACCTGAGCCATCTGTGTCCATCATTTTAAACATCTCCTTCAATCCTGCAATTTCTTCCTCAGACAATGATTCTGCAATCACCCGGATGGCAATCTTCTTCAACTTGTTCATAGCCGAGAACTGCTTGAGCCTAGACTGTACTGCAGGATCTATGGGTCGGTCTGAGGCCACTCCCTCTTCCCGAATCCAAGGATGACATAACACTTGATGAGCTTTCAACCTACTTTCAATATGTGGGTTCAACATTTTCTGGATCAGGTCTTTTGCATCATCTGAAATCTTTGGCCACGGATCTGAAACAAAGTCAAGCTCACTTTTCAGAACCTGCTCGAAAATTCCCTGTTCTGTCTCTGCCCAGAAAGGAGGAACTCCACTAAGAAGGATGTAAAGAATAACTCCTGCACTCCAGACATCTGCTTCTGGGCCATAGTGTCTTCGCAACACCTCAGGTGCAACATAGTATGGACTTCCCACCACATCTGTGAAGATCTCACCGGGTTTGAAAAATACAGATAACCCAAAATCTGTCGTCTTAAGAGGTGCATCCTCTCTCTGGTTGGCCAACAGAAAGTTCTCTGGCTTCAAATCCCTGTGCATAACTCCAAGAGAGTGACATGTCTCAACAACACCGACTATAGTACGTGTCAACTCTGCAGCTTTGGCTTCAGAATAATGGCCTCTTTGGATGATCCGGTCAAAAAGCTCCCCACCGGCACAAAGCTCCATGACTAGATGCACTGAAGTTGCATCCTCATAAGCCCCCTTGATGGTGACAATATTAGGATGCCCGGAAAGATGGTGCATGATGTGAATCTCTCGACGCACATCCTCCACATCTTCTCGAGATATAAGCTTCCTTTTGGCAATCGATTTACATGCAAAGTGCAATCCAGTGGCTTTCTCAGTACAATGGTAAGTCACCCCAAACTGACCTTGACCCAATTTTCTCCCCAGGATGTACAAGTCCCTCAGGTTTTCTGTATGCCGCTGCAGCACTGAGGCCGTTATGCTCTGGCCTGGCAAAACCCTCATTTCAGACCCGTAATTGTTCATTGCTCCACTATCTTCCTTCCCCTGCTGCAGTCCAGGATTTTGGGGTTCTCGCTGAAAGGACGTCAAAAATTGCAGCAAGAAAGGCCGTGGGGTTGTGTTTGCTGGATGTGTTGACTTAGCCTCCTCCTCCGCTTTCTAGCGACTATCGTCTTTGTCTGACCTTTGCTGAGGGTGTTGGGGGGGTGGACGGATCCTGCTATTGACCTACAAAAGGACGGCAATACCAGCTCTTACTCAATGCCCCTGAAACAAGCGTCGCTCATTTATTTCTAATCCTCAAAGCTGTTCTCATCTCTCTTCAAACCCCACCTTTACCTCCTAAGCTTCATCTAGGTTAGCAACAGCAAATTGCGTCATAAAAGAACCATACCTGAACTATATTATTCAGCTTGACCTACAATCCGTGCCCACTTCAAAAGCAAGAACGCCGAGAAACAATGCTTCAGAAGCACTAGAACCGAAAGTTGCACAAAGTTTAGCAATAGAGTATAAAAATTGAGTGTGTGCACTTACCTTTCGTTTTGAGCCTTTCAAACAAAACCCCAGCTTCCAAAACGTTCCAGTCAGTAAGTCAGTCTGGTACTCTGGTGCTAGGCTACACACAGAGACCTATCGCAGCATCCAAAACTTGTTGTTGCAGCTCCAACGCACATTATTGTTCGTGTAAACAAAAGCTGCTTGGCTTCGTTGCTTCTTGGCTCCTCAGCTCTTTTGACGAAACCTCTCTGTTGTTGCTGCGACGCCAACTGACTGGCTGGGCTTTTTCGTTGCAGTGCTGCTCTGCCGCTTCTTTTTTCTTCGTCTCCTTCGATACAAATGGTCCGACGGTCTGCCGGAATTCGAACTACGGCACTCTCCCTAGTGAAGCTCCTCTTTCTCAACTTGCTCCTAATTTCTTCGTTTTTCTTTCCCCGACGCTGCCTCTCCGCTGACTGGGTCACATAGCACCCACCGTTGGATCCGGAATCCGACGGTCTTCAGTCGTCGGTCTCCCGGCTTCGTTACCGATTTTGGAAGGCGGGTACAAGCGACGACACGCACAAAGCGGAAGCTTCTTTTTACCGATGTTACCCGGAAGTGAGAACCGGCCACAGAACCAGGTCTGCCCACATGTAACCGTGGACGCTTGCCTTCGCCGAAGCTGGCTCTGAGCTGACTCGGTCACATACGCAGGATCTTGGAATCCGACGGTCTTCAGTCGTCTGCATCTGGGCTCGGTTACCGAGTGTCAAGGCGGGTACAAGGGGACGACTCGTTAAAAACAACACGAGGCTTGCCGATTTTAGCCTTCCGCATTGCCGGAAAGTAACCCAAGGTGAGAACCAGTGTTGGGCGGTTCTTGACTTTTTTACTCAGAACCTCCAATTCTTGTTCTAGAACACAAATTAGATTGGTTCTGATCCAGTTCCGGGTAACTTGGATTGGAGCCGATATTTAACCTCTGGTTAGCCTTCTGGTTTTAGTGTACAATATCTTTTTCCTAACCATACTAGTTTTGATTCAAGTCTCAGTTTCAGACAGAAATGGAACCCAGAATCCAGTTCCAGGTTTGGTGTTCTTCAAAAGAAAGAAAAAGTTCAGTTAAGGAGAAGGAGGGACTGAGTACAGGCCCTTCCATGATTTGAGATCTGTGCCTGAGGGCAGTAGTAGGCCGGTGCTGCTTTGCTGAAAACATGTTTTCTTCAGGGAGGTAAGGGAGCTGAAATTACAAAGGAAAAATCCCAGGCAGTGCTTTACGACTATTGAAACGTATGTATAGAACGTGCGTATAATACACTCGTATTATACATCGTATAATACTAACGCCTGCTTTTCAAGTATACAGAAGTATTGAATCGTATGTATAATACAGCGTATAATACACGGCCATGTGTGCAATTATACAACTGCGCGTGTTGTAGCTGCGTTTATTGAACTGTGTTTCTTGAAATGTGGGCTGTATAATACGTATAATACGTGTATAATACGTTTTGATTCGTGATGCGCCCCCAGCAGTGAATACAGCTCACATTTGTTCACTGTATCAAACAAAACGTATTATACACGTATTATACGTATTATACAGCCCACATTTCAAAAATTCATAAAACACAGTTCAATGTACCTCACCCACAACCCCTCTAATGTTGCCTGCTTGTAAATCATGAGATCTAAAAGTAATAAGAGGTTTAGAATAAGCATTTCCTACCAAAGTAATGTTCCTTTTTATAATAGAGGTTAAAGCACACTAAAAAACAATATTAACACATTGCTTGAAAAATTGAATGCAAAAAAAAATAATTAAACAAAAAACTCCCAATCATCTATCATGAAAAAGACAAGCACACTCCCTAATCAAACAATCCATATCACACTCAAATACATCATGCACCTTCATAGCCATTTTATATTAATTAATTAATTATCAAAATATTAATTTTTTTAAAAAATGTCAAGGACAAATTGTTGAAATTGTCTAAAATTTCAAATTTGTAAGGGTAGAAAACATGATAATTTAGTTCCTACATGACATATGAAGTTAGAACACGCACAACTTGTAATCACATGAAATTTCAGCAACTTTTGTATAAAAATGACTTGACAAAA
>Ga0209208_10006084_pt1 | contig 16677 bp, 7 predicted proteins | sample S1TSphfallax_3_FD_187694 | JGI IMG/M metagenome (GOLD analysis project Ga0209208, IMG submission 187694) | Host-associated microbial communities from peat moss isolated from Minnesota, USA - S1T2_Fd - Sphagnum fallax MG (SPAdes) (version 2) | ecosystem: Host-associated > Plants > Peat moss >...
TTTGTGAGCCTAGATGTATAAATTTTACTTCCTCCAAGACAGCATGTGCTTCACCAATTTCATCATCTCTTCTCTCTTCTTAAACACCTTTATCCAGTTGTCATTGGAACTATGTATCACCTTGTGTATACTGTTGCCATGGTATTGTCATCTATCTATTTAAGGTAGTTTCCTTGTTTTGCTTTCTTTGTCAATGTGAGCACAAACCATGCACCCTCCCATGTTCATGATACCATTGGAAAGCCCTCGCTGAGTGAGGGTTTAAAAAAATGAGGTTGAGCAGTTTCAAATATAATTTTCCAGAATTTCAATGTACAATGAGGAACAATTATGCAAAGTGCACTTTTCACTGTATATCTGCATAATAACCCAGTGGTTGGGACAATACACAGTTTTTGGAGGAGTAATTTTTTTGTGGCGAACGTTCGCCATTTTGCGAAAATGTTTTCAAAAAACAAAAATTTCAAAAGAATCGCTATGAAGTTTTTAAATTTTCAAAATAACGACATAATTGCCTACGATATGAAAGAGCACTCAAAATTTTTTACTTTCATATTTTGAATATGGCCAATTTTGGCTAAACATACTTATGTATCATCGCTAACCATGCTACATGGTATCATCGTTTTTCATTATTCGAATTGAAACTGCCAGAAAGTTGCACAATGGCCCACTTCACCTATTGTAGTCACTTGTTGCATTACCATTTGTTGTATTTGCTTCTCTTGTAAGTAGGCAGTGATGGGAGCAGATGAGGTGTCACCCATGAAAATATAAGAGAAACCAATCTGCACATCATATGAACAAACTTCCATGATGGGACAAAGTGCAAATCTGAGAGGGAGCCTGTGCTTTAAAAGAATTGCTTCTCTAATAACTAGTCTTCGGTAAAGAATACAAAGATGTTTCCCATTGTCCTGTTCTGAAGCCAGAGGGGGCTGCAGCAGCCAGAGACTCACTGGAAAGAAGTCCAGAGCTGTCACTGAAGCATTTATTTCTGCCCTGTATAGTTGAGGCAGGGGTCACATTCAGCTCCAGTTCACTGACCATGGATAAATGTTCTGCTCAAGCTACTTGCAATCTGCACAGTTCGGTATTCATTGAAATTTGTCCTCTACTTGCACAGCCTTTAGCAATGCACTTAATAGGAGGTTGGGGCTCACCCACAGAAAGCAGAAGGCAAGATAATCCACAGGGTGCAATTGTACTCTTTGTAATCAGCTTACCCTCACATAACACTAATGGCATTGTCATCGTGTTCAAGACCCATCAGTGGCAACCAGTCAGAGCACACAGTCGACACACATTCAGTCATGTGTGATGAACTAGTGAATACTATGACATAAAAGTAAGCATCTGAATAAAGCTGATCCTTGACCAAAACAATGAATTCAATGATCTACCAACAAATCTCTGCTGTATAGCCCTGCTGCTACCAGAATTGTTATGTTCAAACTTTCCGTAAACTAAGCAAGCACCTTTCCTTGCTGTTTTGCTCATGCATGTGGCAACTTCCCCAGGATTCAGCCATCTGCCACAGAAAGGCAGCCCTCACCAGACAAACTTCTGGACCATTTGTTGTAGGACTCTACTTGATGTCCTGTGATATCACCTAGTATGAACTCATCTTTGCCAACTAGTTGAAGAATCACCTGCAGCCAAGAGGGCAACAACCCTCTAGACCCTACCCTGTTCTTCTGCTGACATCATGAAATTGCCATTTGACATGTACAAGCATCTTCAGTCTAGGTGGTTGAGGGTTGCAAATACAACCTGAAAACACCCCACAGGTCCTAACCCAGTTCCTTAAGGCAGAAAAAAATCAGTCATTTTTATTGAAAAACCCCAAAAGCCCAAAATGGTGGCTCCTTTGGTCAACCAAGTCCCATGACTCCCCTTACATCCCTACAAAATCTTATCATCTATTAACTATGAACTAACTAGCAATCCCATTGCTAGTGACAGCAGTTACCTCATCCTTTGTTTCCCCCTCCACCTTCAACTTGTCCAGTAGTCCAGCAGCTGTGTCTGCCGCCTCTTCATCTTTATCTGATTTTGCTGATACCTTCTCTTGGGCTGCCTCAAATGCATCCTTGAACTTATGTGCACCTACAACAAACAAAATCACAGCACATGTAACAAAAAGTCAGTTCCTATGCAAATCCTGGACATGATGTTGTCAACAACACCATACACACAACATACTCCAACCAGATGACAAAATCATAGTTGACATTCTGCTTTCTCAATGCCAACAGGACCTACATGGTTGTCCTAAGACAATCAGTATCTCTTACATGAAACATCCAGAAATATAAAACAGAGACTCAGGTCATATTGGTGAATTTTTCTTGCTTCAAATCTACACAATTGTTCACTCTTGCAATAACCACACAAAATAGAAAAGATATGCAAACTATGTGAACTCAACCAAAATCAGAAAGTCATCACAGTGAGTGCTGGTCATAGTCCATGCCTCACACAACAATGATCAAGCATAAACTTTGAGCTGATATCAAAGCCCCAAATGAGACTATATTGAGAATTGTACAGAATATTGATTCCTTAACAGTTTGCTTATGCACACAATAAAGACAGGATGACAAGTACATACTTTAGATAGGAACAATACACTTACTTTCAATGCTGCCAAACCGCATGCAGAAAAGCTCCTCCTTGAGAGTACCATCTGAATAGTCAGGAGCATGCCATACCCATGACTTGTCACTGCCAGCATGCTCTTGCAAGGTGGTGGATGCTAGGACTGCACACAGCAATAACAACAACTTTTGCAGTCCATCATCAGCTGCTACCAGATGACAGGCTCCCTACACAAAACAGAACAAGAACAAACAAGAAAAAAAGGGTTGAAGAGCTGTTTGCTAATGGAATCGTGCTCAAAAGCTCAGTCAATCTCCATGTGCACACAACAAATGACCCATTCGCCTGCAAGACCTAGAGAACTCACCCATGTGGTTGGCACAAATCTTTAGGGTTCTGCTTTGCCTCATGAGCAAGCGAACCTTCTTCGTGTGCTTATGTTCTAGCAGTTTCACCTGCCCAACTCCCCGTTCTTTCCACTGCGTACCGTCCTTGTCGAAGCGATACAGCTTCGCCTTGCTGCCAACAAACATGCAACACCCAACTTGTCAAAAGTGTCCAAAAAAAGGCACACCAAATTTTTCTCATCCTGATTAAAGTGATAGATTTTATTTTCCCATGACACAGAAAAACTTTGAATCACTTCAGAAACAGGGCTCACATGTCAAGAAGCACGTCTTCATTCTCCTCACCGGTACTGATGACAACTTCCTCTAACTTGACGATGGGAGCGATCTGTGCTCCAGTATCCTCCTCATCCGCATGTTTCCCAGCCTCTTCTTCTGCTGCTGGCTCCTCTTGTGTTGGAGCTCTGGATGTTGTCACCTTCTCTTCAACGCCACTCACTTCCTTTTCCTTTTCCTTTTCCTCAACTCCTGCCATTTCTAATCGATTCTATAACTGTAAAGGATCACAACACATAGAGAATCAGCTACAACGGGAAAAAGAAGAAGACGCAGGCGCAGAAGAGACGGAGCAGCGTCAGGAAGAGCCGCGCTCTTCCAGAGCGAGAATGCTTGCCCTAACCCTAGTTCCACGGAAGGAACTGACGATGGATACCACGTCAAATTAGGGTTAGGTCAGGTTACAAAGTATTCAAGTGGACTGAAAACTGGGCAGATGGTTTTACCACTACTAGTGGGTGCCCGTTACCTTCGGCCACTGTGAAGTCCCCCGGTTTCTTTAAGCTCGGTTCATGTTTTAGTTTTTTTTAGAAACTTTTTATTTTTATTATTTTTATGTGTTTATTATTTTTATTATTATTTTGTATAATAAAAATAAAGTGTTTCTTTTACACTTTTATATATATTTTTATTTGGATGTAAGTTTGAAGTTTGGAAAAAGAAGACACACCTCATTCTTTTTCAAGTAGGGTTTTTCTCAATATTTATAAGTTTTATAGGCTATTACGACCGTGGGAGGAGAGAGAACGAGAAAGCGCGCGAGCGAGAGAGGGAGAAGAAACGTAAGCATGAGAGCAGAGTAAGAAGAAAACGTTTGCACTACAAGACCACCCAAATGGTTGTTGCGGGCCGCAAGCAAGTCTAGTGGGCGGGTGTCTGCCTTGGTCGCCCTGCCTCTGCCCTGCCCTATTTGTCACCACAGATAGACAGACAGACACCACTGTTGCTTTTATATATAAGATTGAGCGGGTATTATTAACTACACTAGAACCCAGCCACAACCAGGTATCAAGCTGATTCATCCAAAGTTCATAACTGCAGTTGTCAAAAGTATCAAATACCCATATTTAGAGATATTGATAACCACCGTTTATCTATATCAGCCTGATATATTCACTTTTATAGCACTTGGCTCAAATTGAAAGATCTAAGATATCACGCTTACTGAGATAGTAAAGCTTTTTGAGTATTAGATTAGATGTAGCAGCCATGGTAGTTGCCGTTTCTTACTGAAAAGCTTCACATCTTGGCATCCCTGTCTCGCACACGCTCAAGAAGGAACAACCCCAGGATGCGCAATTTACAAAGCTCAATGTTCGGAGGAGGATCTGCAAAAGCGATAGGGGTGGTAGTAGTCCATACTGATAGGACTAGGGGAAGAAAGAGTAGGTGCTCTGATAGGGTTTGCAGAGATCGACCTCCTACGATGACGGCTTTTATGCTACTCCTTAAAATGCAGGGGGAAGTGTGGTGGAAGTAACTGTAATTGGTGGAGATGTTGCTGAAGCTCAACTGAAGGCTTCTCATCAGACCCATGGTTGACTCTATCGAACATGATCCCGGCTCCTTCAATCAACGCAAGCAACACACCATCGAAGATTGCAGACCGGGACCCAAATTTCATACCCGCTCGCAGTGAATGAAAGCCTCATGTGACAGCGGCGCCTATGGAGTTCCAAGGATCTTCCTTCTAACGAAGATACACAAAAGTACAATCAAAGGTGTTGAAAAGACTTCCCCACACCGTGAAGCTATCTTCGTTTTGCGCTGCATTGATCCGCACTGCTCATGTACCTCCCAGGAACCGCTACCCTTGAAGCGAACTCTTCTTACCTCGAATGAAATGCCAAGATGATCCTCCCACTGCCCCCACACTAAACGCCCAGCCTATGTCATCCAGTATTCTATCTGGACATGGTTTTTTCGCATGATCTAGCGTCGATAGAACCACTTCGCATATGACGAACAAGACAATGACATTGACAATTAGGTAAGCCAAAGGTTCAGAGAGGGGACCGGCCAAGGGCCTACAGTGGGGGCCACAAGGCGTTCAAATAGGACCTAAGAACTCGTGGGCCTATTTTGTATTCTTTCCCCATAAAATGTGTAGGACTCTGCCTTGGGGTCTTTTTCTAATGGGACCTCTTATTCAGCGTGATGTTCTATGTTTTGGCTATGGAATCTTGTTTTTGCTTCATGGTATGGCATGTTGTTAGAAGCATTGCCAAGCATATATCAAGCTAATTTCTTGCTTGGCGAGTAACGTCCCTTCGTTCTTACCCTTTTCCCTAGCCTTCAACTTGGGTTTCGGTTTTGGACCCCTTTGGAGCTTTCCAATTGGATCATTTTCATTCCTATTTGTATACATGCATCCCAATGACCTTTCTAATGTGGTTGCTTAACTGACGCACTCCCAAGTCCCGGGTTGAACCCACTTAAGGGTTCAACTATGTAGAGTTGCGAAAAGTTGGGACTTGGAAGGCGCTCCCGACTTCCAACACTAGAAAGGGGTAGAGGGGCGTGCTAGAAGTCCTGGGATTAAACTAGGAAGAGGGACTAGATTATCACGTTTGAATCTGCATCCAAAACCAACCACGAAAAGGTTAGTTCACATTCGGGGACACCCTCGAGTGTTGGAACAAGCCACGGGCACTTTGACACATAAGACTCACCACAGCCCGAACTCGGGGGAAGCCACCACCTTCCCCCATATATTATTCTCTGCAACTCCCCGCGGGAGCTACATCCAAATGGCTCTTTTTCCCGGGACTCCCAAGTTGGAGTCCCGAAATTGTCCCGAAACTGTCCCAGTTGGAGTCCTGAGACTTTGGGAGCTCATAACTCCCGACTGTAGAGTCTGATCGTGATGAGGTCTAAACCAAAGTTGTAGCCGTCGTCAAGATCTTTCCAACGCCGTGTTGCACTCTCAATTCGGAGGTTGGGAAGAGGTCGATTCCCGACTTTTAGTGGTCAGGAGTCAAATTGTCAGTTTGACTCCCGGCCCTTCTTTTGCCCATAACTTGGGCTGCAGATGTTCAAATGGCCAATGCGAGGCCATTTTCGATATGTACGCTTCAAGACCTTTCCAATGACACCAAGAACACCCCAATGCGAGGTGTTTTGGCCTCTGTTGTCGACCTCTAAACGTTCGGGAGTCCCGGAGGACTCCAAATCTCCAACTTTGGGAGTGGGAGTTTCATCCTCCCACTTCACCCAAAGTGGGGTTGCGACATTAGCATTGTTTGTTGCTATTCTCATAGTGGTGTCTTTTCCTCCCTTGTGATAGTGTAGTTGGTCATAAGGAGACTAAGGTGCACCTACGATGATTCTTAAGAAGTGAGTAAGAGGAGTTTCAAGAGGAGCATGTTTTTCATGTGCAAGCTTTTATAGCAACTTTCTCTCTAGTTTGAGCCCCCTTGGCAAATGCCCTTTCTCAAGGCTCCCTTTCAATTTTGGTTTCGCTTGCGCCATGTTATTATGGATAGAATCTCACCTTAGGCCATGCTAAAGAATATGCCCATGCCATTGGGCTTTTGCCCCCCTTGCCCTGACCCCAACCTCCTTCAAGACCATCAACATTTTGCAAACACTTAACCCTTTAGATTTGTCCTTTATTTACCAGGATTCATTGTTGGATTTTTAGCATGACTTAGATTTGGAATGTTCCCTAGATTCCTTAAATTAACCCTCGTTCAATCATCGCATCTTCTAGTTAGTGATCCTTTCAAGTATGGTTTTTAAACATATGTGAGACCTCAAGGATTCAACCAACAACTTCCCACAATTGTTCTAAGTGTGTTCCCATGTTACTGTGGGTCATATCCTAAGGCCCATTGCCCGAGTTCTTGGTGTTGTTAGACTTTTGGCTTTGGCCAAGCTTCTAAAAGCATTCGACCAATTGCAATGGGTGAGGTCCTATACCAATTGGTGAATCGAACTTTATGCTTGCAGTTTGGTGACACATTTTTTGTTCACTTGTCATTTCATCGATTTGGTGTGACAATCAAAGGGTGTGGGACGATGGTTAATGGTGTTTAAGTTGTTATAAATGTCCATCCCAATTGCGTGGTACTATAGGTGGATGTCACAAATGCCTTCAATGCCATCTAAAGGAAAGCCACCTTTCAAAAGCCTCACACAATAAAAAGCCAATTATTTCAACATTTCCCCTTTGTTTGGTCTTTTTATGCATAGTAGGTTTCCCTTTTCTTCATCCACCATTCCCCTTTGGGAGATTTGTCAATCATCCATTCCTTGGAAGGCACTCACCAAGGCGATCCGCTCATTGGGCCTTTTTTTGTGCTAACCCATTTTTGTGCATTGTGGTGTTCTATTTGAAGGTTCTTCCCTCTTGTATTTTCCCTTCCCTTGTGGACAACATTCACATCATTGGTTCGACCTCTATCGTTCATCTTGCCTTTAACAAAAAAATTCATTTGGCATCTATGGGCTCATGGTCCAACCTTGCAAATGTTTGGCTTGGTTGCCTTTTGGTAGATGCCTCTTAATTTAAATCTCCTTTTGTTAACTTTTGTTGCCTATTGAACAACATCAAGGTTTTGGGCATCATGTTTAGGTTTGTTTCTTATTCTTCTTCTTTTTTGCAATATGCATTACACGAGGATGTTTGCCATCTAAAGGCACTTATAAAGTTAGGGGACGTCCAAGTTGCTTATGGGATCCTCTTTAGGTGTTTTGCCTAAAGACCTTGTTGTCTACTATGTAGTTTCCTTTCTTTATTGGTCTGTTAGCATCAACTCGCCTCCTTTGACTCAACCCTCATGTAGGTCTTTGGGAATTTCTTGGGCCTAAGCTCTTTGGATTGCCTACAAGCTCCCTTAATGTGTCGACATGTTTCTTTCCCCATCTCTTGTGAGGGGATTAGTTTCATTTCCATAAAGCTAATTATGTCGACAACCTATCTAGGGAGTTGGGCACTTATTGGACCTATCATTGTTTGCCAAATTTTTATTTAAGCATCACTTGTTCTTATTGGAGGTGATAGGTGCTAACAGTTCTAATCCATTCCTTTTTTAGGCCAATTTGAAGTTGGTACATGAACTCATTTCCCCGAACATAATGGATGCATGTGTTCCTCCTTTCATGCAGTTTGTTGAAAGGGGATTAAACCAACTTTAGGATAACATTTACAACATATTGCATGACCATTTTTTCTTTAACATCATTTTTGACATGGTTTTTGATTTGCATTGTACATGCTTGAGGTCTTGCACGGGCTTGGGGGCAAGTATTTGGCTTTTTTCTTACCCATTCATTCAACCTTTTCACTTACCCTTTGATTTTTTTCCTTTGCATTGCGCACTAGGTTAAGCCTCCCCCATCCATTAGCTCTCAAGGTGACCCATTGCATTTGTGGCGAACCTTTCAATGTTTTAAGGCCCACCTTTCTGGTTGTTCCCATGGTGGGGAATGGACTACTTCCCATGATGTGATTCAAAATGCCTTTGCTTCCATTGCAAAAAACAAAGGGTTTCACATTTCACATTAACAAACTCGTGTTGTCCCCCCCCCCTTCCCTTTAGTCTTCTTGTTAACGAGTTGACATCGTCTTATCAATTGATGGCATTCGCACCTTGGTGGACATGGTCATTGTTGATCCCACCAAAGTAGATTCGGTCTTTTGAACTTCTTCATATTGTAAAGTGGCTACAACGGTGGTGGCTTGGGTAAAGGAAGGATTTTACAACAATTGGCATCCAACATACATGTTTCCTCCTTTTGCCATGGAGCTTTTTGGGTGCCTTCACCAACAAAAAAATGATTTTATTCACTAATGTGTTGATATGGTATGGTTAACAAAGGCCACCAACGGTTCTACATGTTGTCTATAGGCAGAAAATGTTAGTAACCTTACAGAAAGCACATGTCGCTTCTATTTTGAAACACATCGCAAATGAGGGTTCTTCTAAATTTAAGAAGGAAAGGGAAAGGAAACTCAAATGCACAAAAGGGCAAAAGAACAAAATATGTTCCAAAGCCCCCACCAATCACAATAAGCATATTAAAGAAGGAAAGGGAAAGGAAACTCGAATGCATTATATATTCAATGGGTACTATGTTTATTGGTTATACCATAGGAAAAAGACTATGCATTGGTGTAGGATTTGGGCATAGAATTTTGACTCAAACTTAACCCAATGTGTGCATGACATTTGGAGTATTATGCATGCTTATGATGGATGGGCATGTTGCATAGAAATGAATGCATCTAAATGAAAACTTTTAGATTTAGTAAGTGAAGTTTTAGTTTGAATTTCATTACTTCGAAATGTGGCATATATTATTTCACATATTATTGTGTTTGTGATAATTTAAGTCACATATTACTACATGAATATGTAGTATGATCAAACTAATGGCTTATGCCATTAGTCATGTAACTTTTATTGCTACCATAACTTTTATTATTACAATTGGAAAATATAAATAGTACTTGTTGACTTATGAAATGTAAATATGTGTTTACGCATAGTAAAGCCACATTGACAATCTACTTACCTATTTATTAACATAATTTATGAACCTTGCCTAAACAAAACAACCTAGGCTAGCCTACAAAACTAGGTAGCTAGGTAGCCTATAAGCTTAAGGTAAAAGCTTAGGTAGGTAAGTAGGTAGGCCTAAATAGGTAGGTAATTAGGATCCTTTATTCTTTTGGTCACAAGCCTTTTTTATTAAATCATCACAAGTGGTATTTGCATTTTTTATGTATTTAGTGCATGTATTGTGTGTAAACTAACATTCTTTCATCTATTTATATAGTTTACAAACTTGAACTTATTGACAAATAATAAGATAAATTTAATGAAAAGAACACATTAAAATATTATCCCACATCATCCTTTGTCCCATACAAAGGTAACTAACTTTAACCATTATTATCTTTTTCATATTTTGTCCAAATGAAAAAAATCTAAACTTCATTTTAAAGGATTTTTCCAAGATGTACACATTTTTAAATTTTTAAGGAAAAAAATCAAGTAATTTGATTGAAAATGCATTTCACTACTAGAAATCTTGTCATTTGCAACTAATCATTATGTAACTGACATGCAATTGGCTATCGTTTGCAATTATCTTGGTCATGTTTGCAAATTTGGTATTGTATAATTTTTAGGCCATACGGTTGTGTGTGCAATTAACATGCAACTAAATGTGTACAACATTGGCATGTGTCATAAAAATAATGGGTTAAACTTATACATACTTAAATTACTATATGTAATATATCTACATAGGCTATGTATTAGTATTATGTACCTCTAGTACTAAGGTCAACCCCATGCTAACTTAGGCTAATCTAAATTAACCTAGGTTAAATAAACAAAAAAGTTAAACTAACCATGGCTAAATTAATTTAAGCTAAACTAATTATGGTTAATCTAAATTAAGTTAAATTAAATCAAGTTAAATTAACCATGGTTAAATTAAATTAAACTAAAATAATTATGGCTAAACTGAATTAAACTAAATTAAATTAAGTTAAAATTAACCATGGCTAAATTAATCCAGGCTTAATTATTTATGGCTAAAATAAATTAGACTATATTAATTATGACTACAATAAATTAAGCTAAATTAAATTAGGCTAAATTAAGTTAGGAAAATTTATTTATAACTAAAATAAATTAAGGTAAAACTAGCAATGTTTAAATTAAGTTAAGCTAAACTCATTATGACTAAACTAAATTATATTAAATTAAATTAAACTAAACTAAATTGTGGTTTAAATATGTATTGCAAGTTTTTAAAATTTTATTGTTAAATATATTTAAATATTTGTTTTGGCAAGTAGAACTTTTTGATTCTATTTTATTTGTAATATTTTCAGAAAATGTAAATTTGATTAAACAAAATATTTATTCAAAATCAATTAATATGATAATATTGAAATGTATTATAAATAAGCATAATTATTAATTAAAATTTAATTATAATTATAATGATAAATCAATTATATATATATATTCAATGGGTACTATGTATTTAAATTTTATTATTTATTTTAAAATATTAATGTAAACAGGCTACACTAATTAACCTACAAGTACACAAACATGTTAAGCTTATTACTAGTTTAAGATAGATAATAATATTAAAATCATATTTTCATTAAGTAATCATAATTATTAAAAATGTCCTATAATCATCTTTGATGTGCAAAAGAAAAGGCATAATGAAAATTTAACGAAAAGAAAAAGAAAAAAAACTTTTCCAAGTTACAAAACATTTTTTTTCTTCATTAGACCCCCCGTACTTTCAAACCTCATGACTTTCTTATTTCTTATTCATTTTAAATGATTCAAAGTGCTATAAGAGTGCCACCTGAAGTTCTACAAATCATGTTGGATCTCTAATAGCAAGAAAGCAACATAAAAAGAACTTTTTCAGTTTGAAGAACTGGCCTTTGTAATGTTCAATGGTATTTTTTTAATACTTCTTGACCCCTTTTATTTTGGGGGGCCATAACTTTCTCATTTTTAATCCGTTTTTGACGATTCTTTGTATGTTAGATGCGCCAAAAAAAGGGCTTTAAATTTTGTTTGGACACTAGAAGCAACAAAGCCCTCCCCTGGCTGGTATACTCTAATATAATAGTTGCATCTAATGTGCAACTAAGTTGGTTCATGAGGTTTTTGGAATTTGTTATCCCATATCTTTTGGCTTCCAATTCTATTTGGCTCATTATATATTTAAGAGCAATAGCTATGTAGTAATTAATTACGAAATGCCATTGGGGTTGAGTGAATAGTAAACACTTGATCTTTATGAAATGGTTAAACCTAAAAATAAAATTGGATTGTTCTAAACCACCTATATAACCTAAGTTTGGTTGCTTTTCAACTTACTTGCATACCTAAGTAAACCTCCCTACCTAATAGGGTTTAATAATTACCTACCTACTTAGGCATCACATGTCAACATCTTAATATCCATAAATTGGATGACTTATATTTCATTCATTAATATATTTTTAAAAAAAAATCAGGGCCTTGATTGCCACGTGTAACCATATAATTGGTGTAAATTGAACATGTGTCAAATGGTCAATGAACATTCCATGGTGTGCCATGTGTCATCATCCTAGTGGCAAAACTTTAATGACTGAAATTAATCCAATGAGTTTTTAATTTTGAAAACACAAAAATAATTAAATAGTGACACTTGTCCACAAGCTAATTATCCAAATTTTAAACACATGTCATATTTTGATTAGTCGCATTATAGTTGCAAGGAGTGTTGCACATAAGGTGCGACTATATTTGGATTGGTATGTATGGATGAATATGTATATTAGCACCATATATACATGTTGCATATGTAGTGTCACATGCATCTAAATGTCATGTGCAACTTGTTTTAAGCAATTACACAAATTTAGAATTGCATGTGTCACATGCAACTAAATTTTAGTTGCAAAACCCAAAATTTCCACTAGTGATTATTTCATACATTTGAAGAACAATGATGTCTTGAAGATTTTTTTTTTCTTTTTTCATAGTAGGATTTGTAAATAAACTTATTTAAAATCGACATGGAATTATGTTTGGAAATTTTTAAATAATATAAAACTAAATATTATATTTTCCCACTTTCTAAACATATAATGATACAATAAAATTTGTACAAATGTTGTGTTAGATTTATTTGATTATTTAAATTTAATTTAAAAATAAATATGTAATTTAGTAAACATATAATACCATGACCAAAAAAATTTAAATATATATAATCAAATCCAATGTGGTTCAATTAAAATTGGAACAAATTCAACATTTTCATTTTTTAGGTGTAAAATAAATAAATAAATTCCCAAAATAGGGGAAAATTTTCGAAATTTTCAAAACCACAATATTGAAATAAATATAAACTTTAAGCAAGCCATAACATAATAGCAAGCAACATGAAAATTCCATGTTGTAGATGTTTATGTAATATTTATTTTTAAAAACATTACCATGCACCATTAGATCCAAGTTAAGTTCAATTTTGTGGACTTAATGTTATAGCAAAATTTACATAAGAATTTTATAGTATACTATAAAACCCATTGCATCCAAATGGCAATGTATAATATCAATGCATATCCACTAACTTGTTAGCTCTTGAAACTCTTGCTTTGAAATTGTATCCCCTATGATTTGTATATAGTGCAAATGCATGGCTAGTTAGTGACTCACATTTGACAAAATTTTGAAGAGTCCATCTTACACTAGCTCAAATTCCTACAATTTATAATGATTATTATATTATAAATACCATAATTATCCCTTTTTTTGGTAAAAAATATTGGCATGGCATTCTAGAAATATCATTAGACATGTGATTGGTCCAAAATTTAACGTGAAAGTTTGAATATTTCAATGTGAAATGAATTATAAATGATAAAAGAATGACAAAAATCATGGCATTTAAATTTTGAATTTGATGTGGCCATTTTTCAAAATTTTATTTTGACATTTTATGACATATTTTTTGAGTTAACATTTTTCATTTTATTTGTGTGACATGCACAATGTAATCATTGCAAAAGTGCATCACAAGTCCATTTTAAAAAATAACTCATTCACTTTTTAAATACAATTTTCACTAAAATATATTGCAACATGGATAAGTACCAAAATTGACAATGTTAATATTGAATATGACTTTACATTTTAAGCTCATCTATAATCTAAAAAAACTACAATTATGATAGTCCAAATAGTCCCCTTAATTACATTTTCACATTACATTATGTTATTCACATATACTCATGGGTCCCCAATATTCATCAATATTCATTTTTTCAATTAAAACTACAAGCTTGTTTGATTTTTTTCACATTTTGTTTCTTTCATCATCAATAACACATTTTGCAATCCACATTAAAGATAAAATTCATGATATGGAATCCAACTATTGCAAATAATATGTAGATCCATAACTTGCCACACCTCATAACACCAATATATAGAAATAAGAGTGCTTGTAGCTAACATTGGGCACAACCTTCTTTAAATTTATAACATTTTCTTTGTACTATGGTAAGAACCACTCCATTTTATTTATTTATTTGTACCAAGGCTTGAATGATATTATTATATCTTGATCTAGAACTTGTACAACATTTTTCACATTAGGTGGGAAGAAGTGATGTTGTTCAATGATAATGTTGTAAAACCATGGAACCAACCAAATTAAACATCGGAAATGCTATGTAAAGATTCATTATTTAAAATCATGATTGTTGTTTGAATTTGATTCTTCAAGTGGTTGTTGAGTTGAAACATCCAATTTTTAAAAATGTCCTACTTCATCTATGTAAGATTTGAGCACCACCAAACATAGTTCAACCTGATTGCCATCTTAAAAAATAACATGGTCTCTTTTATATACCATAGTACTTTTATCATTTTAGCAACAAACTATCGAATAATTATTTAAATTTGAAATCTGAACTTCAGCACTTGGTTTTTTAATTCTGAAATTTTTGATAGGTAATGATTAGAGAAAATATTAAATAAGGTTTTGTCAATGTTATGGTGTAGTTTAGTGTGTTTAGATTTCTTCAATTTTAAATCACTATCATGGAAGGTATGTGATTCAAATCTTAATAGTTAAAATTTAAAATTTATTAAAATTTCGACACAAATAATGATAATTTTTCAAAATTTTGGCAGAAAGTAAAATAATTTAATTTATGCTGAAATGGTAAAGATGCTATGATATACACAATAAGTAAGTTGAATTTATTAGTCGAAATAGCATTTCTTACAAGAGCCAAATGAACTTGTATTGAATTGGATTTTTCAACCCCTTACCCTTTCTTGTGCAAGGGCTTTATTTGATTATGCTTTGTAAAACATCCATGTTCTAAATCCATATTGTAGACATCATCGAACTTATAACTTATATAATTGGAAGTTGATTGATCATTTGGGAAACTTTGTGTTATAAACATCTCCACTTTCACTATGTAAATAGACTTTGGATGTCCATTGATATGCAAAGATGAAAAATTGATTCAAAAAAATATTACAAAGTGAGATCAATACATCATTATATAAAATCTTAAACAAGAAGAAATAATGTAGTAAATGTTGTACCATCATTCAAAATTTAACACAAAAACAAATGCAACACCTATATTGTACCCTCCTATGTTGTGTATCCTTTTAAATTTGTCCAACCAACCTTTTGAAATTGTTGAAAATTTGTATTTCACTTTGTTGGGATCATTTGCAAATTGTATTTAAAAAAATTCATGAATGATTGTGACGTTTCCCTTTTATGTCTCATCTACCAAAGCCTCATCCTTTTTGTGTACCTACTCAAAAAATTGAAACACAACGTCAAATTTAGAGATGGTTTGATCGGCATTGCATTGAAAGTTACATAAATTGTAAATATTTAATTGGGGCCTAAATCGAAAAGGTGATCAAATTCATCAAGCTGACATGAATAATCATTGACTGAACTTTAATCACATGGGTCAAATCTCAAAAGTTTGGTCCTTTGCATAGCTATTATTTCATAGTTGGAGATCCAAGTATTTGTTATAGGTTGTGTTGGCCTAGTAATATTACAAATAAGCATGCTATATGTGTAACAAATAAAATATTGAAATTTCAAATAAATATTTACTTGAACCATGTTTGCAATGCAACCTCAAGTTTGGGGGGAATTGTGTTTCCTTGGCTCTTTTCACTCCTTTGGTAATCTCACTTGTTAAACCTGTAATATTTTCTTAGAAACCTATGAGATTTGAAAGATAATATTTCTTTGAAGTTGTTTGCAAAATCTTTGGATAAACTCATCAATAATAACTTGTTGGGTTCATGACCAATGATGGAAAGTAGCATTTTCTTCTCCTCCATTGTCACATCATTTTTTTTTGTTTGTTCCTTGCTTCCATAGTGTTGAAGTATATGAAGAACATATTATAAAAAAAATATTCATGAAGCAAAATAACCCATAAAACATTCAATAAATTTAAATAAATGAAGTACAATCGCAATGTTCAACCTTTCACACTTACAAGTGGATGAATGATGATGTGACCCCCATCACTTTTAAAGATTTATTATCAAGCTATAATTTGACAAATTGGCGTGTCTAATTATTGTGATATCATGTGTTATAATTGTATCATTGTGAGTTTTGAACAAGAAAGTTTAGTTGTGCAACATTGGATTGCATAGTCAAGGTAGTTGAATAATGGAATATCATAATATTGATGTTAGATTATATGTAGAAATCTAAGCAAAGTCAAGCTCTTTTTGGGGGGTTACATTTGTGCTTGTTTGTCACAATCGAACATTGAAATTCGAGAATGAAAGATTAGTTGAAGATTCCGACTCTCAATAGAGCCTTTTTTAAGGAAAAAAAT
>Ga0209208_10006086_pt1 | contig 16676 bp, 8 predicted proteins | sample S1TSphfallax_3_FD_187694 | JGI IMG/M metagenome (GOLD analysis project Ga0209208, IMG submission 187694) | Host-associated microbial communities from peat moss isolated from Minnesota, USA - S1T2_Fd - Sphagnum fallax MG (SPAdes) (version 2) | ecosystem: Host-associated > Plants > Peat moss >...
ATTAAATGCATGGGACCTGGGTTGATCTTACAACCAAGAAGTACCAACTTTAAGTTGTTAAGTTATTTGTGTCTAGTTTTTTAGTAAATGTTTTTAAATTAAAAAATTAATTAAAAATTAAAAAAAATAAAAAATAGGTTGTAGGACAAACAAACTCATTACCCCTCTGACACTCTTGGGGGGTGGGAGGGGGAAGGAGGGAGGGAGGGAAGGAGAAAATGAACCCTCCTATTTTGTACTCAATGACATTATGGTATATATGAGTCTTGAGGAGCTTATGGTGTGTTATACGTATAACCTAGTACCTCTAGAATTTTTTCATTTGTGTATGGTAAAGGCGCTCGGAAGAGGGTGTTTCCAAAATAAGGGAGCTGGATGAGGGTTTGGAGTTCACCATTTTGGGGGTATGTCCCGCACTCATGGGCTTTACCCGTTGTAAAGCATAAGGTGAATGTTATAGGAACTTAAACATATATAAATCACAAGTTGTAGTAAGGGGAGGGGGGTTTTATTTCCATCTACTCCTTAAGACTGGAATGGAACTTACACCTACTACCATTCATAATCTCCCTTCTACTTTAAAGGCATATGTGTAACATGGGATAATCACTAATCACGGACATAAGGTTCCCTTCAAATATACCTAGGAAATTTCTCAAAGTGCTTTGCATATAAGAGAAGGTCTTGTTGTCATGGCTTACGCCTTGGACTTTGGCATTACACCCATTACACAAGGGTGTAATGGCCTCACAACAAGGCTTTCCTTAGTGTGTGAAAAGCAAAGGATGTTCATGGTAGGATTTTAGTGAAATGAGGGAGCTTATGGCTAATTTCTCTCCGTTTTAAGACCTTCCATTGCAGTTTTTGCAAGAGCAAGATCTTACCAAGAACAATTCGGGCCCCCACCTTAGGAATAGCATATTTTGCCAAGCAAGAGCCCTAATTTAACAAACCAAAAAAAGTGTCCAAGGTCATTTTGTATTTGAATGCTCCTCCCCACACTAAAGATGCATCAACCTAAGAAACTTAGGCCATTCATATTCAGACCTTTTGCCATTTGCCCAAAAAACCTTGTAATTTACAATGGGAAAGCCCTTTTCCAATGGGCCTTCAATAATGTTTGGGGCCATGGTCCCCAAATTAAAGAGGCCCTTGGGGAACATGCTTTACCCCATTATTAACTTCCATGACTAATTTCTTGTATTTTTGCATGATTCATATTTTATGAGGGTTTAACCAAGATAAAATAAACAAGTGGATTCCATTGATATCCCAAAAAAAATAAAGACGATGTAAAATATTCACAAGTATCATCACTAAATTGTTGTATATTGATTTTTTTTTTTTTGGCTTAATAACATATTTGGTCACTTGTGTGCATACATTTATTTTTCAAAATTTTGAATTGTTTCAAAAATCTTTTTCTAATTGCAAATATTTGTCAAAACTACTTTTCATAGTTTGGACTTTTGTTTGAAATATGTATCAATATGTTATCATTACCAAAAAAAAAAGAATATTTATTTGATGACTCTTTTCAATATACAATGCTTTTATATTATAACTTAATACATATATGTCTCATTTTCTAGTATAAAAGTAGGTTTAAACATCATATTGATCAATTAATTTCAAACAATTTGTTTTAAGTTCCTTAAACTCTATATTTAACTTACCATATGGCATAAACACAATGAAGGTTAAAACATTTCATACAAAAATTTAAAGAAATTTTGAATCAACATTCTTGTGTTTAGTTTTAAAGGTGTTTTGATTTTGGATATGCCACCTTTTCTTTTTTATTTTCCCATGTTTTCACCCATTGGTGCATAAATATGTTTGGCAATTGGTGTTGTGCATTGTCAACCACATTTAAAATCATAAATGACACCAAACACCACATAAACAAAACATATACAATTAATATGTATGCATGTGTCTACAATGTTCATATATATGTATATATGGATGCAAACACAATAAAAGAAGGCAAAATAAATGTAACTAGTGCTAAATTTTTCATGTTTTAGTATCAAAATTTTATTAATGTTGTAATTTATTCAAAAGCACTTATGACAATGCTTTTGATATATTATAAAAATATGTGACATAATTTGGAATGAATATAATGAAAATAGAAATTTCAAAAAATGCATTAAACATTATAACCAATGTTTTAAAACAGTATGAATTTTTAAAATTTTGGCAAGATGATTTAAACATGACATATTTTGAAAAACAACGTGGTAGCAATGAGAAATGCCCCAAGCATGAATTTTTCCAACTTCAATGCGGTAGCAATGACAATGACCCCAAGCACAAACACAACTACCTTCATTGTAATAACAATTACCAATCTCCAAAATGCAAGTCCTTCATTGACATCTAGAAAAACAATCAACTTTCAAGCTTGCAATATGTCATAAGTAGACAACGTGGCAGATATATTTCAATAATGTGCAATAGATACAAATAATCAGATGTATTTAAAAATGCCAACATTTTTATTCAATATTGATATGCAATGCCTTTGAAATCCCATCAAATATCTTATGAAGTTATTCCTAATTTCTAAAAATGGTTATCTTGGATTACTCAATCTCTTGCATGGCTTATATGTGTATTGTGTAAATGTCAATCCATATTTCAATTATACAATTTAAGGGCAATCAAACAACATTTGTAAATTTTAATCCTTATCATCTTCTATAATCATATTGTTATGAAAAATTAGGCAAGCATACATAATGGCCACCAGTATTTACTAATCCAAAAGACAATGTCCTTCTTACATGGCTCTTGCCAATATTCAAAATGGCACCTCTCATTAGTGGCACCTCTTGCCAATAGTGGACACAAAAATTGACCATTTTGGATACATGCCATTCACAAACAAATAATATTGCAAGTACTCCACACCATTCACCATAAATCCAAATTCATTTCTTGCACCCAAAAATACGTGAACTACCAATGGACTTTTACTTAAAACATTCAATGCATTGCCACCACTAAGCAATCTAAGTTATCATGCTAAATCCACAAACTCTTACAAAATAATTGTTTTAAAGGTTATGGACTTATTTTTTATTTTTGTCAATGCATTGGCCAACCTAATTTACATCACAATTCTTTGACCTATATTGCATGCAATCTAAAGAAACAAACATTCCCATAAGCCCTTTCTTTGCATGAATGTCCAGTTGGCATTGCAAATCATCTGCTATTGATTGTCTCAAGTATTTGGCCTCAAGGACCTCACAAATTGCCCTCACAAATCTCCTACATGCTACTACTTTTTCCCTAGTGCAACACTAGTCATAACAAGGATTAATAATGATCCCATAAGCAAGCATGCGGATGGCAACAATGTATTTCTACAGAGGCAATAAGTCCATTTGAGCCATGGCATAGCTACACATTTTGTTGCAACAACATGGGAGTGACCATAGACGACAAAGGGAGAGAGAGATGGAAAAGGAGAGGGAGGGCGGGCCACAAGATGATGAGAGAAAGATGAAGATGAAAGACTTGGACTTGGCATTCGAGCATGGGGTAGGGTTTTGGCATTTGATGATGGTCCTTCACAACAACTTGGCAAAATCAACCAATAGATTTAAGGTGCTAGTGTGAATAATGGGTGGCATTGCTCTAACACTCCCCATAGGATTTAGGGTTTAGATACCCTCCAGGCTGATTATATTCAATGGGGAGCCTTCACCCTATATCTAAGCCCACCAATAAGGTTATTTGTGGAAAAGGGACCTGAAAGAAACACCAAAAAAACACCTCATGCAAATGAATGGAGGGAGGAAGGGGGGGAGCTTGTTGATATAGTACTTATTAGAGCTTGTTGTCACAAGCACCAACTGACCAGAAATCACAGAAATGGTAGCAGCAGCAGCAAATTATAAGTTGCATCCCTTTAGTATTAGTACAAGAGATTTGGATAATGGGAGGAAGAAAGGAGAGAATTGCAAAAGCTTGTAAGTAAATGGCCCCCTGCTTCTCCTCATGAGCAGAAGAGTAACTGCCACACTTACTTTTACTGCTAGCCGCCAACGGCCAACGTTTGGCAACACATAATCAAATCATTCACTGGCTAACTTATCACTTTCTTCATTAAAGCTCTGGCTACCCACTGCCACTATCACTAGTATCTTCTTAACTACCTTGTCTTTTGTTCTCTTCTTTGTTTTGAGTTTGGTCACTACTGTAGTTTCATTTTTGTTCCAATTTATTTATTATTCGCCTCCTGCATGTAAAAGAGTTAGTAACCCCCACCTTTATCACGTTTTGGAGCTTTTGTGTTTTTCTAACAAAAGTGGGAAATGGGAATGTTTTTGTACTCTTTTTTTAGGGTTCTATTTTGTTTCTTGTTGCCCTTGCCTACCCAGGCAAAGGATATTGTGTTTTAGATTCATTATAGAGTGAGTATAGTAGCTTAATGGATTTTGACCCCTAGGTAATAATAATCATAATAATAGGTTTATTTTTACATGAGGATCTTTTGAAAGATGATATTTTAGGGGCTTGTGTTGAAACTTGAGATTAGTTATTATAGAGTTATACTATCTTCTTGTAGGATTTTGGTTTCTTTTAGAGGATTTTTGGAAGATTATATTTTTGCATGGTGCAATATTTGAGTTTCCATAATTCTTCTTTTGCCTTAAGATACTTTTGAATGTAAATGGCAAGGCCATCGTCTGACACACCCCTTGTTTAGAACCAAATTCAATTTTTAGGGTTCTAATTTTCACCCACTATATTTTTTTGTGGCGTTTTTTTTGGGTATCCTTCATTTTGGACTTCCACCTAATTAAGATTTTGTGGGTGTGGGACGGCCGCTACCTCGGTAGAGTTTAGGTCAACTCATCATACTTACATGAGATGAAAGCATTAAGGTTAAGAAGGGAGGTAAGATGGGGTTTTGGGTTCAAATCATGAGCACTAGGTATGAAAGTAACCTGGGTTACCTAGCACTACCAGTCATCATAAGGACTAAGGGTAACCTAAAGCCCTAGGGTGAGAGCATTCTCAGAGTAATTGACCTAGGTTGAAACTTGAGACGGTAGCCAAGCCTATCCTCACCTTTTGGGAATGGCATTCACTCATGGGCTTTTATTCATCATAAAGCATGAGGCAAAGGTTATATGAACCAAAACATATGTTGATCACCACCAACCATAAGGAAGGAGAGTGTTTTTACACCTACCCCTAAAGAGGGGTAAGGACCTATACCTATATGTAGGTGTTAATCCCTCCCACTCTTTAGGAGTAGATGTGATATCCATCCCTTTTCCCTAAGAGGATGTTCATGGATATAAGGTACCTTCCAAATATACTTGGGGAAATTTCTGCAGGTCCTTTGCAAAATACCCATTTAGCAACTGTTATGGTTGTTATGGTAGTAGTAGTAGTAGTAGTAGTAGTAGACCTATGACACTGAAGTATGGGGATTTTGGGGGGCCAACTTAGGGACTGCCAGAGAGTGAGTAGAGTAAGGAGTTTGGGGGGAGGAACCAGATTATGCCATGTAACTAAGTACCTTTTGTGTATGCCTGGAGTTGGTTACCTACCATTGTATTGTCCCACTTGTTTGGTTAGACCCTTGCTCTGATATTGCCAGTTCTACTAAATCCAACTTAACTTAACTTGTTTGTTGCAAAGAGATAGATTTTGTCCTTCAAATTGCCAGCTTCCAGTTGCCCTTCAAAGGGGTCTAATAATCTCTCTAATCTTATTATGGCAAAAGAATTTAGGTGGCTTTAATTCCAAAGGACATTAGTTGAATCAGTCCTTCAATTCAAACTTTCGTGTGAATAAGGTATAAATTGTATTCACATTTTATAGTGTGAATAAGGTCATCTAATATTCCCCTCTATACTTGTCATGATGTATACAACATACAAAAGTGTGGGGGCGGTTATTAGAAACTGCACCAACCCCAAGCCCCCCTCCTGGCAGGGTATAAGGGCGGATCTTAGGGTTCATTATCACAAAAAATCAAATACCCAGTCCCGCTTACACAGTTATTAAAAAACAAAATACCTGGTTCTGATATGCAACTATGGTTCTCAAAATGTTAAAACTCAACTAACCACCCAAAGAACCGGTGGTTATTTTCCGGGTTCTTTTGTCAACCCAGCAAGCGGTTGTTTTGAGGCTTTGAAATAACTGGAACCAGCGGTTCTTTGATTCTTTTTTTTATATAAAAACTATGCAATCTACAGTTCTTTGATCCTATTTTTTAAAACTTTGCAACTGACGGTTCTTTGATTCTTATTTTTTAAAACTATACGACCGATGGTTCTTTGATTCTGAATTTGTTTTTCAAATATCAGTAATTGATGGCTATTAACAAAATCAAAGAAAGCACAGAACAATGGTCTTAAGTCTCAAGTGATTCTAGCATCCTTGCTCTCCACCTGCACAGCCTAAACCCCATTTTACACATGCTATCAAAGGGATTTGTGCTCTTCTGTTAACAAGTTTAACAAGGACCTAGCCTTTCTCAAATGGGAAGTGGTCCCAGAAATCAAGTTTGAGGTCTTGAGAATTACAATTTTGATCATATTTCTAGAATGTGAAATGTTCTATCATCCCTTTGTCCCTTATTTGCTGTTTAGTCGACACTTTTATGAGTTTCCATTGAAATAATTTGCCATTTTTATGCAAATTGTACTTGCAAATTTTGTTTGAAATTGAAAACCAAACAACACTGGTATCAACTCTGAAGTGGCCAAATTCTACATTAGTGTTGGTTTGGTTTTGTGTTTCTTAAATAGTAGAGGGCTCTTGCCACTTGATATTTTTTCAAAAAATCATCTTTCACTAATGTGGCTTGTGCCATTGGCCCAAATGTGAACATGATTACATACTTGCTCAAAGTGTGAATGAGACCTTGATGAATCATGTTAGAGTTCAATTGGAATTTTTCAAAAAGTAAGTAAATTTCTCATGACAAAAATTACACAAAATTCAATATCTCCCCCACTTTTAAAGTCTAAAAAACTATTGCATTGGCCAAAAATGAACCCAAATCCTAATATTAGCTGTTCTGAATTTGTAATGTACTTGTGTATTTTTCTTTCCTTCAAGTGTAACAAAAGTTATTGATTACAATTACAATTACAAGCAATGGTCAAATCTACAGTAATTTAAAAAGGAAATCCGCCACGAATGCTAAATGAGATAGCTTATTAACACCACCTAATCCCCATGCTAAACCCTGAATGGGTTTTCACAAAACCGACTAATAAATACCATTGTGAGTATGCAAAAACCCTAAACCCTAGCCTTCACCTAACCTTCTGCTAATAGGGTTCCCAAGGGTTTTGTGGGAATGCAGTACTCGAGCGTTTGTGGTTTCTTCACGTTGTAAATATATGACATGTACAGATGAAATGTTCAATACACGATTTATATAAAACTCTGAAATTTTGTATGCTAAATTTCTTTGAGGGTTTTTTTGTTTTTGGGTTGAAGGAAAGTTCTCCCTCAAATCCAAAAGGCAGCTAGACTGACTCAAATCCTTAACTTTGAAAGGCAGGGTTTGACAGCAATCTTTCACTTGTGACCAGCAACACTTAGCCTACCTTGAAAATTGAAGGCACCACCACCACTATATTAGGCCTAGGATGTGTGTTTTTCTTTGGGAGTGTGTGTTGACATCATGAGGCATACTTGCTCAGAGTACTTCCATGTCTTGCAAAAACAAAACATTGCACACCATCACAATCTTCTCCTTGTTTTGGCTTGGGAACAAAAAGGAGCAGCAGCATGATCCAACAACCCCTGGAAAGAGGAAAAAGCTGCCTAAATCCAACAGGATGTATGTACATCATCCTGTGTCCAATGACCTATATGTGTAGAGGTATACACCTTGGGATCAGCTCAGCACAATGCTCAACATTTGGGTAGACCTGAAAACCTATGACAGATTGCATATTGGGATCCCATTTCAGAGCACCTGGTCAGATGGGACTCAGAGGAAGGAAAGAAAAAGAAGGTATCCAGAGAACGAACAACACATGATTTGCGTAGAGTGCGTCATTGAGTGATGAAACAAGATGCAGATACTGACCTAATAAGAAGGTAGTGTCCCAGACCACAATAGCTAGACGATTCAGTTTAATCAGAAGATAATATTACACTCCGATCAGCTTGTTACAAAGTGCTTGGACTTAGAAACATGTTCCTTATTCCTCCCAATGGTCTTGGCTCTTCAGACTTCTTCCAGTGCATACATATGTGAGTAGTATCCCCTGGCATGAACCAATTCTCTCCTCATTAAGCAAACAAAAAGTACTGGATGTATGGACATTGGCAGCAGTTCACTTTTCTACCAGAAATTTTGGCATCTGGTGAGGGAGTGCTGTTTAACCAGGGTTCCTGGATTTGATCCAGATTAGCTTTTAGGAAGCTTGTGCTTCTCTAACTCTTGACAGAAATCTTCAGAGTAAGGCTAGTAACCAGTACTCAATACCTGATCAGTGGAGGGGATCCTGCCTAACCTGATGACTGCTGAATCCTGCTTTGTCATAAGACTGCACGCCAGAACATGTTATAAGTACATCAGAACATGTGAATTTGTTAATATGACCACATAAATTGGGTGAAGAGCATCATCAGGGAACTGACATTTTGTAGCCTCCTTTTTTGTCAAGTTTCACCAATTGCCTATGACGTGGATTCGACAAACCAGCACCCAGATACATGCCACTGTTAAAAAACAAAAGAATCCGCCGTTTCTTTGGTTGCTTGTAATTCACTACAAATCCCCACCAATTTTTTGGGTTTTTTATAATATCACTTATTAATAATGTGTCTACTGTTTTTTCGGGGTTGCTACTAATTACTATATTATTTTGTACCAAGTCTAAATTATAACTTTTCCCATGCTAAATGTCCCCACAAAGAAGCCTCCTTACCGAAAACAAAAAGAAAATTAGCCAGGTGAATGTATCACTGTGGGTGATGACAGGTTCGCAGTGGTCCCATGATATGAGAGTTGGGTTTGTGGGGCTAAAACCTCTTGCATTACAAAATGTGAGTGCAGATCACTAATCCTCATACTACATCCCCACTGGATCTTATTCATTGTGTTCACTAAAAATTCAGTGAAATCACTTTATATGTAAAAACACCTTTTGTTGTAATGTTTGGACAAGAAGACTGAGTGCATAACAATCTCTCATGAGACTGAAGTTTAGTTTGAGAGAAAGGCTTATTGGTGGACAAGTGTGTTGAGAGGGTTTGATCAAATGGCTGCTCTGGATAGCACTTTATGGGTTACCATAATCTGACCCATCACCACAATATCAGTAAAGGAACTACTACTACTTACAGGAATTTATTATGAGGAGTCTTGGAGTTTAAGGAATCAGACGAGTAGTTAAGAACAAATTTTGAATTACCTAGTTAATGATACTGAGAGTAGTTAAAGAAGACCACAAGTTGAACAAGACCGAGCACCATCTTGACCATTCTCCCACAAGTTGCTTTGTGATTAAGTTATAAGCTTTTCTGGCAAGACTGTTTACTGATCAATGTGTGTGTGTGTGTGTGTGTTTATTGCACGGCATAAGATGATGAATCCATCCATGGCTCAGTGATTGGGCAAGATATTACTATATGGTAAGGAAAAGACATCTAGCATGACATATTGGTGAATTGAACCCGTGACAAAAACACTTCCATTGTGGCCATGCCGCTTTCCAACTTTGTGGGCCATTGGCCCAATTCTTTAGCACATCATAATGACCAAGCAAATTGCTGCATGCAATTGATTGAACTATCAACATATCAGCCAAATATTGCTCGTACGAGGCAGAAAAATAATGAGCGTGGATACTTCCATGGTTTATAGTTTATAAACACTGGTCTGGCCCGTGCTGTTTGGTCCAAGTGTGAACTTGTTACCCAACTAATTTTTCCTTTCCAAAACCATTTTAAAGATAATTTATTTGAATTTTCAATGAAAAAATACTCAAAATTCAATATCTTCTTCACCTTTAATCTAAAAATTATGAAATCACCTCCATAAAATCCCACTCATTAAAGGCTTTCCAACAGTAGTACCAAGAGGGCACCCAAGTTTCCCTACAACCCCCTCCCCCAACAATGCTAATGAGAAAAGGATCTATGTTCTTTGACACATAGTTCAAATAGTTGTCCTATATAGTTCAAGTCCAAAGCCATGAGTCTTAGTTGGACATGACACTTGAATTTATCACATGATTTATCATAAGCTCAAGTAATTACAACAATCCAGAAGATTGTGTGTTGCTTGAAGATTGCAAGAGGCCTGCCTACAATTGTCAAGAGCCTTTCATTTGTCATTTCACCCCCTCAAAACATTTTCCTATAACGGGAACGTTTCATAGTGTTCCTGCCCCACATCTAACCACAGTGGTCAGCTCCATACTAACCATCCACATGGATCTACATACCTAGTAGCAACCAAGTGCATTACCATTACCTAATTATGTATAGTAACTACTTACATTTCCTACCTACCTACCTATGATACTTACCTACTAGGTAGTGTGAGGTGGACTTAGGAGGGTTTATACCATGGGTTACCAAGGCTCCCTATGGGTGGTTACTTATACATGGTGCACTGGTCCATGCTGGGTCACATAATCCTAGAAATCTGTTTAGGCCACCATCACTGCCTCCTTCAAGAGTCACAAAAATACTACCAGCTAATCCAAGTGCTGTTTCACACAATAAAGTCATCCATGTAAAAAAGTCCCTGAAAACTGGAGCTTAGTAGCCTCAGTTTTAGTCAAAACTGGGGATGAGATTTTAAAAAGGGGATGAAAAAAAGTACAAAGGATCAAAACTTCAGGCTAAATTCCTTTTCTCACCAAACCTGGTCCTCAAAAGGGATTTTTTTTTACTCTCAGCCAAAAGAGTTTTTAAGTAGGTATTCAAATCTCATCAGTTAGCAAAAAAAATTGGGTTAAATGGTTTTGAGCAAGAAGAAGATGTCATGCAAAAACATTATGAATGAATGAATGAATGAATGAAGTCAGTAGTAAATGAAGTTTTAAATGCTGACATTTTAGAGGGGTATTGTTGCCCTTAAATTTGGCTCTTGAATTTTCCTGCTAAGTTAGTTAAGAAGCCTTTAAAACACTTGTTTTGCAATCCAAGGTGCTTGTTTGAACTTTGAACACCATTGGGTTTTACACCCCCACCCAGCACAAAAAACTGCTAAAATGGTGCTGAAATGATAAATGCTAAAACCCAGCAAACAGACCTAATTTTTTAAAAGTCCCTCTAGATATTAAAGGTTCAATGCTCACACCCATTTTCACAAAGTTTTAATGAATGAATACATTCAAGTTTTGGGTACTTGGAACAATGAATTCTTTCAGTTTCAGTTTCAAAAACATGTATCAAACAACTAAAATTGTCAGAGTTTTATCTTCAAACTTTTTAACCTATGGAAAAATAAATACCAACTTAATTACATGCCCTTGGAATGCCATAGATGCCCCTAGGTTGCAAGTTGCACCTATGACTGGTTTTTTAAACACTTCAATTAACTACACAACATTGGTATAAACAAATGTTGTGCATGTATATCTTTTACCATCTGGATATACCCATTGGGAATGGATAAGGTATATTATTTATCATAAATATTATTTTCAAATTAATATAAATACATGTTGCACATACCTTATTTATGGTATGTAAATTTGAGAAATTATACCCTATCCATACCTTGGATGTATGCAAAACATATTTGTACTCAGGAGGGGACATGTGCTAAACATCTAGGTAAATAGGATTATGGTAAGGAGGTCATGAAACCTATATATATATAATATTGGTTTGTGGGTGTTCCCAATCCTACTTGTTTGGTGGGATGTGGTGATGCCAAATTTGTTAATTTGCTATTGTTTTCAATTCCACCAATTTGTTGAAATATGGGGTCAACAAACCATTGAACATGACAATCAATCCCAAACACAAAGTGAATGTTTGATTCACAAATTTCCTTAGTTGTAGCATTGTGTGTGTATTTATGTTTAACATTAGGCAATTGAGTTTCATGTTTCATTAAACAAATAATGTTTTTCAAAAAAGAATGTGCATATTTGTATTAAAAAATTCAAACAAACACTTTGATTTTTTACATTTTGACATGAGATTTGTGCATGATCCCATTGAGTTTGGCCTTTCAAATTTTGTTTCAATACTTCCAAAATGTAACATTTAAGTATTGTAAATTTTTTTCATTTGTAATTAAATAAATAAATAATACATACATGATTTTACCCCAAACAGATGTATATGATACATGATACTTGAACCCTACTTATTTTCCAAAAACTACAATTCATGTATACTCAAACCCAATCCCAATGGAAATTTTTATTATTAATATAGCCTTGTTTAAAGACATATCAAAAACAATTTACATGTACAATGTTAAATTATAAACCTACCACAAACTAGAAAAAAACAAACATGGACCCTAAATACAAGGACATGGTTAGTATCAGATTTTTAAAAAAAAATCCCATATTAAGAATAGGTTTGTATGATTATTATTTTTTAAAATTGATATTGATATCACCTAGTACGTTCGAAAAGTTGATACTTGTGGGAACATTAGTATCTATTAGTGTTGTTCAATATTTGATCTCAAAAAGTTTCAATGGTAGTTCCAATAAAAGTTGAAACTTTTAGTCCATAAACCTTAAAACTTTGACCTACAGCTTAGATCTAAATTTAGGTGAGTTTCAAAACTTGCCAATATTAATATTTACCTACTTAGAACCACCAAATGCTTTACTTTAAAAAATCAATTACATTTTTTATTTTTTTATCTTTGATATTTCACTATTTTAAAAAATGGTTTTTTTTGCTAGTAGCATCATGACTATGATGATTGTATAATCAAGTCCATTTGGTTAAAATGACTAGTTATGTTTTGATTTATTAAAATCAAATCTAAATATCTTCATTTTTATTTTTAAAAACTAGTTACTTAGTCAAAATGGACAATATGTTCAACATAAGACATATGCGGCACCTTATGGAATTATTTGACTTGATTAGTGTAATTAAAATTATTAAAATCAATTGTTTAGATATGATTAAACCTAACTATAATGCTCCTTTTGATTATGTGGCAAATTATATATATATAAGAACTGAGTCCCCAAAACAAATGGAAGCAAATTGCAAATTTCATGTTTTCATTTGTTGTTTTTAATTATTCACATTAAAATAAAAATAGGGGATAACATTTGAAGTATAACAAAATAATAGGTGAAAAATGGAAAATTAAATAAATTTTTTAATTAAATAACTAAAAAGAAAGTGAATCTTGAATTAATATTTTTTCAAATTTGAAATTAAAAATTAAATTAAAGACATGTGAATTTTAATTATTAAATTTCAGAAGTGAAATTAATTCAAGGTGAGATTTTGAAAGTAAAATTGCAATAAAATTACTATAACTGAAAATTTCCCAAACCATAATATAAAAATTCATGTAATGTTTTACCATTTGGAATTCTTAAAATTGTAGGAATTAATTAAGTAAAAATTTAAATAAAAAATTTAAATAAAGCATAATTAAAATTAATGTAATAAATGTTTCATTTTGAAATTTAAATCTTATATTATATTATTTTCAAACTAAACATGAATTAAACTGAATAATGGTATTAATGATGATGTACAAATGTAAACTATCTCATTATGCGACTTTGTATTGGTCCATAATTTAATTTGGAAAATAAAATTATTATCGAACTACTTTATATAATAATTAATTATTTTAATAAATTAATATTTTCATGTCAACTAATATTTTTAATCATCTTAATCATTTTGAACAATCATTTCAATTTTTAAAATATTCAAATTTTTGACACAAACAATTGGTATGATATGACTAAAGACAATTTTGTCTTCTATCTATTTTGACTAAAATTTTAGTTCTAAAAATGAAGGTAAAAAACACACATCTATAACAATGTTTATTCTCTTACACGTGTAGTTATAATTACCTCTAGGTCATGTACTAAATGTGACCTACAAGTAAAAATGTATATAAAACATGTTACAAGGATTCCAAAATCTATCTTATAAACATGTTTTCCACTTTAAGGCCAATTTTGGTTAATCCACAATTGAATCATAACAATTTCCAATGGGTGGTGCATTGGTGGATGTTGCACCACAAGTCACAACACCTCAAGGTAGGGATTGTGCCATGGGAACTAGAAAAAATGAAAGGGACCAATATTGGAAACCTAAAATTATGTTTTTAATGGGAAAACAAATGTTCATGATTGCATTTAAACCAAGATCATTCTTTTTGGGATTGTGTTTAAATTTGATAATTTTAGCAACAAAAATTTTCTTGCAAAATTTTCCCCAAATGCAAAAAATAAAATAAAGAAAAAATAATTCATCACATATTTTCCAAAAAAAAAAAAGGAATTTTTTGGCCACATTTCTATTTGGATTTTAGAGGGAGGGAGGAGGGAGGAATTTTTGTACTAACTTCTAAAGTTTTTGGACAACTTGTACATATATGTCACCATTTAATGTTAAATCCCTCTTGGAATGCTCACATACAACCCAAAATTACAAAGTTGAAAAAGAAAACATTATTCGACAATCTTGCATAATGTTTTTGGGTATATGTGATTTGAATGTTTGAACCTTGTTTCCTAATGATTAGTGGATAGTCTTGAAATTCTTAGTGAGGCACATTCATTGGTCCAAAACCAAAAAAAATAAAAAACTTTGAATAATCCTCAAAATAAAAACCCTTTCTTCCCACCATACATATTCAATAATCCAATTCAAAACTCAATAAATGACCATTATAAAATGGAAAGTTTCACATGAGCAACATGAAGCCACAAATGTGATGCTACCATTTACCTACAAACACTAAAATAAGAATCAAATTTTGTAGTTATCATTTGCAACTGATTTTCGATTGCACATAACACTTAGTAGGTAATAATCTAGTTCTTTAAAAAAATAAAAATTAGGGTTCCAGTTGTGAAAATCAGACCCAGTTCTGATCTGGTTCTGGGTACCCAAACTGGAACTGGCAGTTAACTGTCAGTTTACCTCTGGTTAGTCCTTGGATATATTATTTTTTCTAAATGATTTTTTAATATAAAAATACCTCAATTCCAATTCCAGTTCCAGTTCCAGAAATAAATAGAACTAGAAACCCAGTTTTGGATCCGGTTCTTAAAATAATCTGATTTTGATTTCAGTTCCAAAAATCAGACCCAGTTCCAGTTTGGTTTTTACTAACTGGAACCAGAACTGGCACTTATATAAGTTCTAACTCACCAAATTGGTTAACTGGCCAACACTGGTTAAAACTTAGCATCATTGTTGACTCCTCCCCTTAGCATGAACTTCATTGTACTCACCAGTTTTTTTTTGAGATGTCTCTACCAAATAACCTTCACTTTAGCTAGACTCAATGGCTTTTTCTAGGTTGCATTTTGATATGTGATGACCTTCAAATTGAATCTAGAACAATTTGCAAAGTTGGACATGAGTTCTCATAACTAGGGCTATGAGCTTGATTGATGCTTTTAAATTTATCAACTAACTAGGCAATATTGCCAATTTAGGTCTTTTGGTCTTTAGTAATGTCAATTAGCTTTTCATGAAAGTTATAAGCTTGAGGGGAAAAAAGAGAAGGAGATTTGAGTAATGCTTTAGCATTAGGTGAACAAGTCTTGCTTTATGTATCAACCAAGATATCCAAAAGCATTTTGGCCTAAATTGTTATGCAAAAACTAAATTTTGGTGGATCTTTATTGACATCATTTAGGAAATACTTTTAAATTAGTAATTGTTATCAATTTTTTTGGGAAAGTGATGACTTTGGAAAATCTTTATGGACTTTTTTCCTTAGTTGTGTTGCAAACAATTAAAATTTATACCCAATTTATGGGTTTCACAAGATTTCTACCCATTAAACTTTGATGTCGTGTTTCATTTATCATCTTCCTAACCCTATAGCATGGGTTGATGCCTTCCAACCTCAAATTGTAAATGAGTTTGATTAATTGTTGAACATCTTATTGGTACCCATGGGAGTGAACTTATGAACATTATAACAAAAACACAATTTTAATTCCACACATGGTTTTTTACAATGACCAGTTGTGAATCCTTTCACATCCATCTCCAATAAGGTGGCCTTTGACATGCAACCTTGTAAAACTAATTAAATATTATCAATCTTGGCACCAAAAAGGAAATAATGTTCCTTTTAAACATCTACATGCTAAATTAATTTGAAAAAATGAGTGAAAAACTATTGTTCACCAACCTAACTTGTATTTTGTTGTGTGCATGCAAGATGTCAAGAACATCTTTTCTTAAAAGTTTTTTATAAGGACTTCAAAAAATTTCAAATCTAACTAGGCAAAATGTGTGGATACAACTTTTGTATTTGATAGCTTCAACAAGGGATACCAATACAAATGACCTTCAAAACTTCCCTTTAATCCATTTTAATTCTAGTGCAAAAAAATGGTGTGATAGACTCTGAGAAATGGTAGATTTAAACCCTAATTCTTACTTGTTCTTGAATCAACCCCACCATTCCACGGTCAAAGTTCTCAACCTGTATTGGAGATTCTACCCCCCATAAG
>Ga0209208_10006087_pt1 | contig 16671 bp, 7 predicted proteins | sample S1TSphfallax_3_FD_187694 | JGI IMG/M metagenome (GOLD analysis project Ga0209208, IMG submission 187694) | Host-associated microbial communities from peat moss isolated from Minnesota, USA - S1T2_Fd - Sphagnum fallax MG (SPAdes) (version 2) | ecosystem: Host-associated > Plants > Peat moss >...
AAAAAAATATTAATAAAACACTATAACCCAATGATTTTAAGCAATAAAAGGACATGTTTCATGACTTTAATTTTTTTAAATTGACATATTCTGAAAAAGTTATAATGCAAGGCTTATCAAAGTATTATTTTTAAAATTATCATGATTTTCAAAGATGTTTTTGAAAAAAATTCTAAAAAATTCTAAAAATATTTTAAAAATATTGTAGAAATATTTCTCCAATAGCAATCACAAAAGTAGTTAAAAAGCACACTGGTGTGGCTCATGTTATCCCGTTTACATCACGTGATGCTACATCGAAAAACTAAAAAATACACACTTATGAGAAGGAATATGCACAATTGAATGTGTATAAAACAATATGAGTTTATGAATGAAAAAAGAGAAAATTAAATTATTTTTTATCTCTTCTCTTCTTTGTGTTGATGCAACATCTATCACTTGTTTGCATACACCCATACACTTATTAACCTAATAGAATTATTTTAGTGTGACGGGAGGCCATGTTATTGACAATAATATTGCTTCCTAGAAATGCAAAAAAACAAAACACCTACTCCAATAGGGATTTTTCTTAAAGAAATTTTGCCATTTTCATTCATTTTTTCATGATACCTCACAAAAGAAAAGAAAAATCTATGATGTTATTAGTTTTTATTTGGGATAACACCCTAACGATGAAGGTGTTCCCAATGTTGGTCCCTCTTTCAATCGTTGCTTCAATAGCACCCTTAAAACAAGGGCATTCCCAATGTGGATGCCTCCTTCAACTATTGCCTTCAAGCCCTTAATTTGGGAACACCTCATCCTTGAGCATTATCCCACACAAAATGTACTCAACTAAGCTTTTTCACTATAAAAATCTTCACTATTAACTAAATTCTCTTCACAAAATCATCTTTTGAACTATTTGCCTGTTCTAGATTGTGATCTTTTTATCCTTTCTCCTGGTTCATCTTTTTTGTTGCATGATTATTTTACCTAAGAATTTAGAGATATTGTAAAGGCTTGTCGAAAAAGGTCGCCATCCTCACCTATTAGGATCCCATTTTGATCCCCCATTTCAGCCTTTCTGTAATGATCCTTACTAACCCATGTGACCCAACACGCACGAACTCATTAATGTCCAAAAAAATACTTTTGAAACCAAAATAAATGAACTCCAACTTTTTATTAAAGTGGGTTCAATCCTTCCTACATGCCTACTAACCCACCTATTTGCCTCCTAATTGCATTTCCTCCTACTTACCTACCCCTACAACTTGCCAACCCACATTCCTACCTCCTATCTTCATGCTCCATTTTTTTATGTTTTTCACCCTTTGATTTCTTCGATTACGTTTCTTTCAACACTTTTTCCATGTCACCAAACTTTCAAAACTCAACTTTAATTTGTTGGAGGGGGTGAGGAACTCCAAACTCCTTTATTTTTATTACTTTGGTAGGGGAGCTTGGAGTTCTTTGCTTTTTATTCACTTATATTTTGGTTGTTTGCAAGTGGGATGTCCAAGCTCCAAGCTACTTTTTTTTATTATAATTGCTACTTGCATATTAAAAGCAAGGAGCTTGTTCTTCAAGCTTCAAGCTCCCCACAATTATTTTTTCTTTTGTTACTACTTGTAATGCAAACAAGCTCATTTTTTTCATTGTTGTTGCTTGTAGGGGGGCAAGGAGCTTGAAGCTTTTTGTTGAACTTTCTTTCCTTTGAGGAGTTTGAGATGCAATCAAACTATGAAGCAATTTAATTTTGTAGTGTTAGATTAAAGTTAGCAAAATAATGGAGTATTACAAACACCTATACCATGTTTATGTTCTACGGATGACAAAAAAAATGAAGGTTATGCAAATGCCCAACCTTGCCATGCCATATTAGAATTTGCAAAAATAAACATGAGAATATTGCATTGTCTTAAGCATTTTTCCCACTTGTCATTACAATTGCAAAAAATGAAAATTGCAATTACTTTGTCATTCTACCATTTGTGATTAAATCTTAAAGAAATTTTGAAACTAATGCAAGTTGCAAATTACATTTTTGGATTTAATACTTTATTGTTATCGAAGGTTAAATGATTAGTTTAAATAAAAGACAATAACGTGTTTGCAATACTTACAATTTTTGTTGTTGGGAAATTTCCTCATCTTTTGACGATGGCATCCCATATTTGGGTGAATAGGTGGGTGAATGCCTAAATGAATGGCTTGTTAGGATTACAGAAGAAATCCATATGATGTTTATTCTATAGCGTTAAATTGGTCATGTAATGTGGTATCATTGGTTAAGTGGGGATGATACCAATAAAACCTCTATGTGAATAGTAGCCCAAGTAAACTATTCAAGAACATTTTCTTTGGTGGGAAAAAAAATCAAAACAAAGGAAATTAAAACTACAAGGTTAAACTTTGAAAATAAGTGCTAATTTTGATCATGTAATAGTTCATAATTATGTTTTGGTTAAAGATATCAATTTTTTTAAAATAGGAATCATTGAAATGATAACATATGCCATACTTAGTCATTCCCATTCATTTGGAATGAAATTCTATGTCAAAATCATAATTTAAAAAAATATTAATCAAGATACAAGTCCCTCTTAATGTTTGAACTTTAAAAGTTCATTGTGAAAAATTGTTATATTTTTGTCGAAAAAAAATTACACATATGTTTTTATAATCAAATTGTTAATCTTGAACAAAGTCCCAATTAACAAATTTGAGGTTATATGTTTTGTTGCAAAACATTATGTATTGCAAAAACTTAAACAATATCACAAAAGTGAGCCATTTAACCATGCATTCATAAAGGTAAATAGGTGCAAATAGGTTGTTTTAGGTAGGTAGGCATGCAAGCAGGGAAGGTATTATACACATGTTAAGGCAATTGTCCTTTAACTAGTTGGTATGTAGGGGGAGGAAGGAGTTTGGAAGGAAAAATGGAAGAAAAATAAAAGTTTTTTGAAAAACAATTTATGCAAGTAGGTGGGTGTAAACAAGTTAATAAAAGCCACACCTAGGATAACATGTTTTTGGGGGGTATTCCTAGAATATTTTGAAACAAATTATTAAAATAAATTATGATTTAAAAATATGTTATATTACATTATTGGGTGAAAGCTCATTAGGTTGGTGGGACATTTTGGATGTTTGGAATTTCTTTTATTGTTTTCAAAATTTTCAATTGTAGTTATTTCCAATTTATATGTGTAAATGATGGGATGGGACTCAAATCAATAATGAATTCATACATCAAAACACAATGTAAAACTTTGATGACAAAATATTTAGTATTAAACTATTATGGACCTCTAAAATTATATAAAAACTTTATTTGATTCGAGAATAAATGAATATGGACTCAATACACATCCATATAATGTCCTTGAATGAATAAGAGATTTAATGATACTATGGTGTGGTGACATTGATACTAAAAAAATAATTTCAAAAGATATTAATGAACAAATTTTGAGATGTACATCAAATTATGAGGCTTCTAAAATAAGTCCTTTATTTTTTGAAAGTAATAGTTTAGATGTTCATCTTTCAAATATAAAATTATGATGAGTTGAACTAGAAATGTTTAACTCCTCAGGACAAATATCTCATGACATTTTGCCACATGGCTAGGGTAAATGCACATTATGGTATACACAATTTGAAGGAAATTTGGGAATACATAAAGTATCAAAAGTAGCAACAGGTAAGATTTCATTGTCTTTGAATTATTTTAGAAGTCACATACAAGTGATTTGGGCTTCAAAATTAAAAGAAGTCACAAGAATCATGCATATGAAATTGAAACATAATTGTATATTTGTGTAAATGTACACCAATGATTTAATAAATGTTTAAAAAACCCATACGTTGCAATAATTTTCCATTTTAAAAAAATTCAAAACTTCACTGTATTTTTTTCAAACAATTAAAAAAACATGTAGCCTTTGGAAGTATATTGTCAATGGAAGTACATTTTTCAACTTAAGAAAATCATAATCATCAACATTATCATACCATAATGTATTAATGAACATTTTCAAATTATCTGATTTTAATTCCATGACCTTAAGATTTTTCTTTATGGTTTCTTGTATGTATGTGTAACATTTCATGGAAACTTTATCATGGATCCTTGGGTGGTACCACTAAGAATGTTGCACCTTGATTTTCCTAAACCCATCAAACTTTGAAAAATCATAAGAAACACTTAAATGAATATTTTCATTTTTTTTTTCCAGTACATTTATTAGGTTCCATAGATTTTGAAATCTCAATAATATCAAAAATATATTCTATTTTGATGTTCCTAATCATTGCATTTAGAAAAAGTTTCAAGAATGTAATGTTTGTTTTTTTCCTTGAACTTTTTGGTCAAAAACACAATTCGGAACATGATTTTAAAAAATTTGATGAATTTTTTCTTAAGGTAATTGGAAGTCATTTTTCTTTTATGTTTTTATTTGGAAATTAATTGATTAAATATGATTTAATTATGAATTTTCAAAGTTGAGGTTTTTTTTTAAGGGGCCTTTTTAATTAAGAATATGAAATTTCCAAATTTCCAAATAAGCTTGAATATTATAACATGAAATTGATAAACATGAAATAATTATTATTATAGTTGGGAAAACATTTAACAAAAACGACCCATAAAAATGATTTGGTTGTTTTTTGGTTCCTTAACCATTATTAGAGGTGATTCTTAATGGTACCACCCAAGGATGGGTTTGCCCCATTCATATGTGCATTGATTTCACAACATAATGTTAAATTAAAACATAAACCATCATCTATTATAAAATTTCAATGAAAATTATTTCCCAAATTTTCACCATGATGCATGAAACTTGGATAGGTATTTAAAAGTATCAAACTATGACAATTTCTTGTGTAGATCACAACATGCATTCACTTGATATTATAATTCAAGGTATCTTCTTTTTGTCTTACTTTCATTGTGTATTTTAATGTCAAACTGGACTTTCATGATGTGCCATTTTTGTTCACCCTATTATATTTTCACTTTATTATATAATTATATGTTTAAAATATCTCCTGTAAAATATGTCACATTTAAATAATCTCTTGAAAAATAAAAGTAGGGTGAAAGCACACTATGTAGTCCCTTTTTAGGTGTCACACTTCCAATTTTTCTTGCATTTCTCTAAAACTTAAATATAAAACATTAATATTTTCATTGAAATATCAAAAAAAGGATTCACATATGTAATGTTAATAGAGCTAGCATTTTAAAAATGTAAAAAAACACATCAAAATTTTGAATATGTAATGAGTAATGAACTTTTGAGTTTTAGTAACAAATTATGTCATTCCTTGCAAAATTCATGGATATGGACTTTTATTTGACAACGTGTTAATCTTATGTGTTTGACACTTTGGGATATTGGATGAATTATGTTTAAGAAACTAAAGACCCATTGAATGAATGGAATGTGATTTTAATTTATTATGTTGTGGACTTTTCAAAATCCCAAAAAATATAATTATTTTAAAAGTTTTTTTAAGCATTTAAAAACTTTATTTTTACACATTTATTTAATGATTTTTCTATATGACTTATAGCTTCACGACTTGAAATTGGAAATGGAAAAAAATGTTAATTTCAATATAATCTAAATATTCATATTTTAAACTAATTTTCAACCACATTAGGAAAAAACTTTGAAAAGGAACTTTAATCCACCAAAACTTAGCCACCCTAATGTGCTTTCACCTAGTAGTTATAGTGTAAAAAAACAAGTGTTATATTGTTTAATGAAATTTTTTGAGCATCATATATTCATAAAATTCATTCTAAATCATGTTATATGTTTTTATATTATATTAGGAACATATTTGTGTAAAAAAATTGACCACTTTCCACATTGAAATTAGAATTTGACCCAAAAATGCAAAACACAAATCACATTTACACTTGGAGTGACTCCTATTAGCTTATTTGTATCCATGTAGATTATAGTGTTAATTAAGGGTGATTAATTAGACCACATGAAAAAAACACCCCAATTCAATCACTATCAATCCAAGTTTTGTGGGTGTTAATTTTATTTTGGCCATCCTTATTGACTTTTATTTCTAGATAATGCATTTAATGTCACAACTCATTACCATCACAAACCATTACATTTTCTTCACCCCTAACCATATGGAATGATTAACAATCCACAACCAAATCTCATCACTAAAAGATCAAAATATTATTTTTCTTTTCATCTTGCACACAAATTCCATATGTATGATCATGTAATAGACTTTTGCCATGTCAATTTGTTGCTAAAAGGGTTTGTGTATTCTTTAGTAATATTAGAGAAAAATGTGTTATGATTTATAATTGTTCCAAATTCATGTTAAAATTTTACAATTATCATACATTCTTTTGCATGGACCACATGCAAAATAAATGCAACCTTAAATAATATTAGTTTGTTAAGACAAATCTGAAAAAAATTCAAAGGCACCAATTTAAAACAATTTCGTTGGCCACACTTTTGTTTTCACACCTAGGATAAGGCTACGAGAAGGTTTTCATATCTTTTGTTTTTTTAGCACAACTTAATAGACCCAAACAACATATTATTGGCAACACCTTCAGGGCCTAGTGGCATCACACACTACATGGATTTCATCTGCTCACCAATGAATTTGAATTCAAAACCTTTGTGGCACCAAACAAAGGTCATATCACTAAGCTCTCACACCTAGGGATGGCCATTATGTAACAGTTAAAAGTTAATTAATTAAAATAAATCATCAAAAAATTGAAGGCTCCCATGCCAACAATCTCATTAACCACATAGCCTTTATTTCACACTAGGCACTAACTTATTACACAAACCTTTTACATTTGTGCTATTTTATACATTACTACTATTATTGTAAAAGCCAAAACAAAAGCCTTCACAAATTAAGGCATCAATTTGAAAATTTTCATTGGCTACAAATTTTGTTCTTCCCACAAACACAAACCTAGAGTAGGAGGTATTTACAACATTTAAGTGCCCTCAAAAGTACTCCTCAAAACAATTCAAGGTTTGTGTTCTTGCAATTTCATTGGTCACATAGGCTATTTTTCTCAACACATAAGAACAAGCCTATTACACAAACCCTATATATTTGTGTATAACATACTACGAGAAAAGCTTCAACATGTGTTTGTTAAATAATTAATTAACTTTGAAGATTCCATCATGTTGAAATAAAAATATTTCTATATTATATTCTTAAAAAATTATGTTTTTCTTCACAATTTTTTTTTTTCAATTTTTTTTGTTGCAAAATTTTAGCATTTCAAGTATCTACAAATAACATAAATTGGAAATACTAAAATTATTTCTACAATTTGATTTTCAGATTTGGAAACTAATTACAATTTCAAAAATAATTTATTCATGCAATTGAGTTTTTTGCAAAGTCATGTCTTCAAAAACCTTGAAAAAGTTTGTCTTAATTTTATTTTTTATGTTGTATCTTTTCTAGATTTTTTCAAATTTGAATTTTTTATATGGTCACATCCATTAGAACCTTGAAAAGGTTGTTACAAGGTGGAAGCATCTTAATATCTCAATATTTTGATATTGTGAATTAAATATTAAAAAATGAAGGAACAATCAAAAATATTCTTAATCAAGAAAGATGAAAAAAATCTATCCACCCAACTATAAAAGTATTCAATGCAAGATTATTGACCTTCAATTCATATTTAAGATGTGAAGCCATGTGTATTGTTGGAACTTCTTCAAGTACTTTCTCTTATTGAATTTGTTTAATAAGAAGTTGAACTATATCAATTCATTCATATATGACATTCCCTTTCCAACAAACATTCACAAATTTAACATTGGATTAAGATATCTAATAAACAATTCATTAACTTGGGTAACGCAAGAATCATTTAACTTAATGATTTTTTCAAAGTTGATACCCATGGATCATTGATACCCTTTTTCATCTATAGTCATGAAAGTTCATGATTGTCCATTTTTCAACCATAATTTGGATTTTTATTGGAATTTTCTAAATATATGAAAACTTTGATAGTTGTATGATTTCATGAAACATGAAAAAAATTTGTATATATGAAATGGAATGATCATGAATGATTACATTTTTTTGAACATATGGTTTTATATTTGAATTTTTTAAAACCTATGTTGTTTCATAAAGACCAAATTATATTCATATATGTGTTCCCATTTATTTAAAATACAACATATTAGTTTTCGACATAATTATGTGATTACAACAAAAATTTGAAATAAGCCTTGCATTTTTCCTTGATTTTCAAGAATTTAGAATGATCATGAGGAAAACAAATAAAATGAAAGTATTACATGCATATACTACAAATTTACAATATATAAGGAAAACTTCTTTCAAAATGTCCTACCTTATTGGTTTTTATACCAAAATACCAATATTGAAAAGTTTTAGACATCTTAATGAAATTACAATCCATTCAAATTTGGAAAAGAAAACCATTTGGGTCCAATCACTAAAATAGGAGCCACATTTGCGTTTTTCACTACTTTTTTCAAAAATATTCTAAAAATCTTTCAAATGCATCATTTTATTTTATTTTAAAACTCAAAGTTTTGTTAATACTACTATGTTAAGGTTCATATTTTAAAAATTCAAAATTATATAAATAAATAAATTTCAATTGTGCTTTTTGTGTTTTCATTGTTTAATTACCGTTTTAAGGCATTGGTTACATAACATAAAAAGAAAATTATTATTATTATTATTATTATTATTATTAAATTTGAAATACGCAAAAATAATTAATTATTACGACTATTAATGGTACATGTTAGTGCAATTACCCATTTTATTCTTTCATTTCCCATAGCAAGGCATTTTCTTTTAATAACATTTCATTGCAAATTACATAAATTTCATTAGATATTAATAAATTGTTAGATGACAAAATGTGGTTGGCTTGTTTACGAATCGAATTGCAGATCTCTACCAGGATTTAACTCTTGCACCTATGCTATTGTAAAATTGGGAAAATAACATATACCTTACCGTAGGGTCAGTTTTGTCATTAAAATCATCTTCAAAATAGCAAAATGAAAAATTGTGAAAAAATGAAGTTGACATGTTGAAAATCATTGTAAATTATTATAGACTACACTCTGAATAATTTCACTACTCCTATCACAATATCATAGTAGATGATGAAAATAATGATAATTAAAAAATTAAAAAATGAACTCATTGTTTGAAAATAAATAATTATTCCTTTTGTCAATGTGGAAACTGACCCTAGGCCACAGTATATACAAATTGACAAATCTCAATAATTTATTTTATTTTCGTCCCATGTTTTCTTGTGCCCATTACAAAATGAATGCAAACAAACTCCTCATTTTCAGTTGACCCATTCAGTTTTAGATTTTTGTTCAAAATAATCGAAAAAGAAAAACCAAAAATTCAAATATTGCTACCATGATGCACCCTTTATAAAGAAGACCTTGAGACCTTGGGACCTTTACATGAGGTTCCACAACTTGGGGTTCTTATTATGGTTCCTCCTCCCAATTCCCATCTTTTTAAGTTAAAGCAATTCCATCTACTAGGTAATTGTTCATAGTATATACCATTGTGATACATTGGTTCTCTCCTTTTTAAAGAAGGAAAGGGTTAGGTATATGGACCTTGAGTCGTTTCCACAAGTTTACAAGTAAGGGTCTGGTAAATGGACCTTGAGTGACAATTCTCACAAAATAATCAAAATGCGTTAAAGTACCAGAAATTTCTGTTCTTTGCCAATCCTTTCATGAAACTTGCTGATTCCTTGAATTTCTTTTAAAGCCCAGAACTAGTGATTCTTTTGGTGGCGAATTTTTGCCATTTTGCTGAAAGATATTTTGAATAATGAATTTTTAAAATTGAAAAAACATTGCCACAATTGCCTATAATATGGAATTTAAATATTTTAATTTTATGTTTTGAATATTTCCAAATTTGGTGAAATATACTTATAGACAATTGCCACTTGAGCAACATCACAAAAGTGAATTAAAAAACAGTGGCACATAACCTGGGGTTCTTTGAGTTTGGAATGTTTCAAATACCTGGAACTCGAGGTTAAAGCAAAATCAAAGAACCACCCAACATTTGTTTAGTTCATATTACTGGGTAAGAACTAAGAACCTCTAATGGCTGGGTTAGGGGTCCAAGCACCAGTTGGGCAAATGTTCTGGCCTGAAGTGTTTTTTTTATTGGCAATTATTTTGCAGAACTTTGACCTGGAAAATATGATTCCAATCTATATGAAACAATGTTTTTATTGGGGGAAAATTCTTGCCAATTTTTTAAAAAGAAGAAAAATTTGCAATATTCCCGTTTTTTCTGAAAATTTTGGCATTTGCCAAGTTTTGAAAAAACAAAGAAAAAAATTCCCAGCACATTCGCACTCTGATTTTAGTTTGGTAGCATTTTTAAACTAGTTTTCTTTCACTATGTCAACAGATTCTAAAAACCTATTTCCATTTAATGCTAAATTCCTCCTGGGATGCTAGCCAATGACACAACATGAGAAAATTGAAAACAAAAATAAATCACTGATACAAAGGATTATTCATGGAAAAGTTGACCCAAAATGATCGGATTTCAAACAATAAAAATTGAAATTTCTAATCCCAAGATTTCTTTGATGAGTTCCCACCAGGTAGGCAAGAACATAGAATGATTTTTTCAAAAAAACTAAAAACCTTTCATATTTGGTATACATGTAGCCAAATTTGGCTAAATTATTTTGTGGATGATCGTCACTTTGGCTACATCACAGAATCCTTTAAAAAAAGGATCATGGGGCCTAATTGTTCTAAACATATTGTAATTGTCTTGGAGACCTTTGCAGATTTGGACAAGGAAATCCATTTAGGGGTGTCCTGATTGCAGTCTATTATTGCCACAAGAATATAGAAGGCTTCTGTTTTTATTTTTATTTTGCAAAAGCTTTCAAATCTTGTATGTGGAGAGATTTGCTAAATTATTTACTGGATGGTTGCATCACAAAATCCTTAGGAAAAACACTGGGACTCTTGGGTCCTAATTAATATGGGTCCTAATTAATAGACGAAGTGGATCCTTGTAATTGTCCCAAGGACAATTAGGGACCTTTGGAGATTTGGGCAAGGAACAAAGGGGTGTCCTTATTGCCAGTCCATTATTGCAGCAAAAATATAGAACGATTCTTTTTTATTTATTTTAAACTTTCATATCCGGTATACATGTAGCCAAAATTTGGCAAAATTCATTTCTGGACAATGGTCACTAAATTGGCTACATCACAAAATCCTTAGGAAAAATACTGGGACTCCTGTGGCCTAATTATTAGGCCAAACACGTCATTGTAACTGTCCCAAGGACAAGTAGGGACCTTTGGAGACTTGGAAAAGGAACACAAGAGTGTTATGATTGCCAGTCCATTATTGCTGCAAAAATAAAGAAGGATTCTGTTTTATTCATTTTAAACTTTCAAATCTGGTGTACATGTAGCCAAATTTTGGCTAAATAATTTTCTGGACGATGGTCACTAAATTGGCTACATCACAAAATCCTTAAGAAAAAACACCAGATCCTTTTTTAGTGACCTTTGGAGATTCTGCACAAGGACCCTAGGTCCTTAGTTAGGGGACGGGCCGGTGATTTTTTTAGTCCGGGCACTTAGTACTGTTACCCCAATTTCTTTCCGGTTAGTGTTTCTTTCACGCCCCATTGCCGTTCCCGACCTGCTTAGCAGCAGTAGCGCAGCAGCAGCGGCGTGAGTCCTTCGTGTCTCTCGAGCCGACTCCGCTAACGAGATGCGTTCTTCGTCGTCGTCGTTGTTATTGTCGCTGCCTGCATCGACCACCTCGGCGGCGGTGCTGTTGGTGTAGTTGATGGTGGTCGTCGTTTCGAGCTCAGTCGCCAGGGTGAAGCTGAAGAAAAAGAAGAAGAATGCAGTGATCAGTCAAGAGGGCATTGTTAAATGCATGCAGTCAGTCCTTCGTGCAGTAGACTTCATGCGGGAATGATCAATGAGGTACCTAGCTTGCTAGGTACTCGACATTCTTATGCAAGATCCAGCAGTAACAGAAATGGCTTAAACAACACTACTACAACTCTCCTAGAATTCAACTGTATCACTCCAAACGACTTGCAGTGCAGAGTTCTACGAGTTGTTAAGGTTGTGTGAGAGGAGCAAGGGGACAACAGACGTGATAAGACTATGTAGACGTAACAAAGTAAATAGGCGGGACTCGAGGTTTTTGTGATGGAGATACTGGTAAGTACCTCTTTATGTCAGTAGCTTCAACCTCGGTCTCCAACCCCATGTTCCTGTTGCCTCTGTGTGCACACAGAGAGACAGCCAGCAATTCACATGCGTGAAAAAATAAAATCCCCTTTGAATGCAAGGCATGATCGACATGGCATTACTACTCATCGAAGAATCAACGAAAAGCATACAGAGAATCATCATCTCAACAACAGTAGTGATCAGTTGTATATGCAGTGCACAAACAAACAAACAAACACAAGCGCGCGCGATGGGAAGGAAGGTGGGTGCAGAAGAAGATGTTAGGGTGGTACGACGAAAGAGACAGAAATATTTTTACTCACGTGGAGGTGACGCGGCAGGAACACCGTGGGCAGCATTGGCATGTTCCGTTATCAGAGGTCGACATTCTGATTGATTGATTGATTGATGATCACAAAGATGACGAGTTGGAGAATTGAACAAGCAGCTAAGCAAAGCTAACCTACTCTAAGAAGAAGCATCAGCATGGTAATTAGAAGCAAGCAAGCGTAGGAAAACCAGTGCAGGAGGAGACGCTGATCCAGCGAGAGCGAAAGAGAAAGAGAAAAGAAGAGAAGCGCGACGAAAGGAGTTCCTCGCTTGCTGTGAGCAATGGGTACTTTGGCGGACGAGCAATAACGACGGGCTTTATAATGCGCAGCAGGCCCATGGCTTCCTCGTCCGCCGCGACCAGGCTCTGATGGACATGGCGGGGAGGGGCGCGGGTCACGTCCGCTCGTTTCAGACGAGACAAGCTTGATGTAGACCGGGGGTACTCACCTACTACTCTGGTTTTAGATGCAAAAAAATGAATAAAGAAATATATCCAGAAGTTCTGTGACCTAACTAATGTTACTATTTCTATAAATAAATTACCCATAATTCAACTTGCCAAGCAAGTGTGATATTGACAACTTTAGCTATTGGCATAATTACAATTAACATAATTACGATGAATTAATTGGAACTATTTCCTGGTATGATTTGGTTCTTAATTAGGTCGTCCTGGACTTTGGTTAGTGGACAGTTATGATCTGTAAAGTCACCCTGTCTTTGGGCCCTAGTTTGACCCTATTGTAGCTGTTTCATCCCCAGTAGTTTGAGTGTGGTCGTGAAGGGAGTGAAATTTGGGTGCCTTTTCATGAAACTTAAGTTTCAGTTCACAAAAAGAAATGCAGGATTTGATTTTATTTTATTTTCGCTATACTTTGATTTAGTTAAGAATGTGAGCGGCAGTGACCTGCTTAGGAAAGGCAAAATCCAAAGCTGAGGGTGAAACTCCTCAGGTAAAGCAAAATCCAAAACTGGGGGTGAAACTCCTCTCAAGGCCAATATAGACGACAGATACAGTCTGGGTTACCAGAACTGGAATGGGTTCCTGGTTCTATTTTTATTTGGAAAAAAAACTGGATTTTTTTGAAAAAAAAAAAGACTAGTAGAACCAGACACTAACTAAAGGTTAAAAGGCAGTTAATCACCTGTTCCAATCTGGGTTACCCAGAATTGGGTCTGATTTTGAGAACTGAAACCAGATTCAGAATTTATTTCTTTGAAGAAATGGTTCCATTTATGTGTGGAATGAGAATCATTCAAATTGTTATAAAAGTAAATTGGAGGTTCTACATAAAACTAAATAATCACCCAACAATAAGAAAACCAAAACAAAAAATGTCATCACTAAAGTGGTAAACACCAAATAAGACAAATTGCCTGTTATTTTCATTCATGTTACATGCAATTTGGCTCACTTGAAAAAAAAAAATGCACAATAGGGTTTAGGGTCATCATCATCAAGGAAGCCTCTCATCACTTTCCAAAACCATGGTTCAGAATAACTGTCCAATGGTATTGTTAAGATGATTTTTCCAATTGTAAGGACAGGGATTAGAGGTGCCATGATGATAAGTAACAATCCAAATATGAGGATTCTCTCTGTTGTTATTCCAACAAGTACCTTTGAGATGAGGGAAATATTAGTTTGTTTTTTTAACAAAGTGATGATTGCATGATAAGATCATTGTAGTTAGGAACTTTGCAATAGTTTGGTGATTGAGATAGATTTATGTTTTTAAACTGTCATTTTCCCCATATGTGGCTATCACTGTGGGCGAGAGAGTTTCAGGGCCACTTGTTCTCTCTGCATTTCCATACCTGCTAAGTGGCTGTGCTCTTGATAAATGCTTGAAATTCGATCATATTTGACACCATAGTTGATGTTGATAGCTTTGAGAATTTCATGCTCTAGAGTGTCTGCAAAAGGAAAATGTTAAATTGGCCAAAGAAATTGAATGGGGTCAGTACAAAAAGTACTGCTGTCATTTTTTTTCCCCAGTCTGCCCTTTGCCCCATTTATATTTTCTAAAACAAATTGGGTGATACTTGAGCATGTTTTGCACTCATAACCTTGCATGTTATGATTGTTTCGAAGGGCATATAACACACTCAGTGACATGTTACAGGCCCCTTATACCCATAACATGTCCAAAACATGCATAACATGGACCCAAAATGTGATTAGGAATTGCAAGGTAAAAAAAAAGGGGGCAAAGGGCAGACTGGGGGGAAAAAATCGCTGACTGCATTCAATTTCTTTGGCCACTTTAACATCTTCTGTCTAGTGTAAGGTAAAGCCCCAGGCCATGAACTTTCACCAGAGTGTATGAATTTACCAAGAGTAAAGAGTAAAGACCCACCTTAGACTTTTTAAGAGGGTTATCACTGAGAAAAACAAAAAGGGTGACATTATGAACAACAGAACACCCACCAATGCAGACATTCTGTCATTCTAGACACCACAAAGGACCTGATAGAACTCTATTTAATGCATGGGGAGGTCACATTACGCCATTAAAATTTCTAACTCAACAAAGGATAGCATTTCTATGCATATGTCGGCCTTCCTCCTTCTCAAACAAAATCACATCAATGTGGTTTAAAATTCTACCAGATCTTTACGCCGAGTAAGGACCTCAAGGGGGCGGTTCTGGGAATTCAGGTTCCAAGCTAGGCTGCCACCTTGTGCTTGTCCTTCATCCCCAGAACAGGCCCATTCTCAATCCTTACCCTACATTGTATTAAATGTCAGAAGAAGTGCGATTGTAACTAGAGTGATTTATTCATGGCCTAAGTAATTGAGGATTCTTTTTGGGGGTGGGTGAATTTTTCTTGATTTTGTTCCTCTTCCTTCTCACTTGGAATTGGTGGCATGTCCAATCCCATCACATTGCCAAATACAAGGGCTTGCATAGCTTGATGAAGGTGTTAGGCAGAATGACAGTGCCAGGTGGGGGCAATTTACTGGGTGCACATAAGATGAGAATAGGCAGCCTATGAATAACCGTTTGAAACTACTTCACCCTAGGGTTCATTTTGTTATTAAGTAATCCTTAAAATATTGAAATGAACTTTTGTGAAGATATGAAGTCCAGGTGTTGAAAATCATCATAATTATTGCCAGGTATAATCTGAATAACTTCACTCATCATGAAAAAATACTATAGTAGATCATGAAAAAATAATAATCTCAAATTTATAATAACGAATTAAATTTTTTTTCTAATTATTGGTTTTGTTAATGTGAAAATTTACCCGAGGCTAGGTATGTCAAAATCGTGTTCTAGTTCTTATTAGGCACTCTTATTGGCAATTTTCTAGATGTGACAGGCACTGGGAAGCCATTTACTAGCTGTGCTTTTGGTGCTATTATTGTCAGTTTTAAGGTAAAACTTCTAGAACTAATACAGATAATAAAGGCATTTGAAAGATGAATTTACAATCAAAAATTGGTTACACTTCGGAATAGGCCCTAGAATGACCTCTTCCAATTTCCCACCAAACAGAAGGGCGGTTCACCCTATTGGGCTCACTGGGTCCCTTGTATGTGGCCATTCGATAGTACATAATTCATAAATTAGTATAAGCAGACTTTACATTACTACTAATCAGGCCAACAAATTATAAACCCAATTGCTCTCAAATAAGGCTACACACTAGAAACCTTTCTTTTCTAAGGGAATAGCCAACTTTCGTGTGACGAGTTGTTTGTATTTTGTGTTTCAATTTGAGAGGGCACTTCAAAAATTTACAATAATTTTAAGATTTTCTCTTCTTTGATTCTTCAAATCAACTAAATTGTGTATGCTCAAAGAAAGAGATGGAAAGTTCAAACTAGCTATACCCTCCCACTCGCCACCCTTCCCCCCCCTGCCCCCCACAAACAAACTACCCCCAAAAAAGAAAAAAAAACCTAGGCTTCTGGAGTGCATACTACATCATCTCATTGGCTGGGTAGAATTTCTATTCCTACATTTTTCATCACCATTTTTGACATAGCCTAATAGGCTAATGGATATACAATGGATGGT
>Ga0209208_10006088_pt1 | contig 16670 bp, 14 predicted proteins | sample S1TSphfallax_3_FD_187694 | JGI IMG/M metagenome (GOLD analysis project Ga0209208, IMG submission 187694) | Host-associated microbial communities from peat moss isolated from Minnesota, USA - S1T2_Fd - Sphagnum fallax MG (SPAdes) (version 2) | ecosystem: Host-associated > Plants > Peat moss >...
ACTAATAAAAAAAGTAAAAAATATCTGAGTAAAAATATAAGGTGCAATATATTGGTTGTTGGGTAAAAATTATAGGTTAATTAGTTTTTAAATAAGGTAAATTTTATCAAAAAAAAAATTTATTATAATATAAGGTATGAAATAATGGATTATAATTAGTATATATTTAAAAGTTATATAATAATATGCTGATTAAAAAATAGGTTAAAGAGTTACTTAATACCCCCCCTTAAAAATGGTCATTTGACGCACGTAGATTCCAAATTTTACATTAAATGTCCCCCTTAGGCAAAACTTGCATTAGCCAATGGCTTATGGATTGGCATCACACCACTAATGTTACCAAAATTGACAATGGTGAAAGAAACTTTAATAACACATTACTGTTGTTGTACCATATTAGTTAAAATAAGATATATTAACAAAGGAAGAATAACATGCCAACATGCATTCAAAGGAAATATAATAAGTTTTGTATAAAATCCTAAAAGTGTAATAAAACCTATAGACATATTTTCATCATGATTAAAATCATTGACTAGTACCATTGTAATAGATTTTGTTGGAAGTTCATAACCACCTATAGAACTAGTGAAAAAGTACGAACTATTATATGTATGTAAATATATTGACATCAACAAAAAGGGTACGATAAAATTAAACATGTCATACAAACATTAATAAACTTCAATGGCATAAATATGTGTCATGTGCTCCAATGTCAGTGCCTACAACTATTTTTGTCACCACACTTACAATACATAACATATAAATACTTTAAATGGTACACGACATCACCCCGCCCCCCCCCCTTCCCCATCTAGGGTTAAAGTCCCCTTAAGCCAAACAACATGTCGCAACTACCTATTGGGAATCCACCATGGATCGAAGGTAAAATGACCACTAAGCCAAGTGCAAATGTGAGCCCCATCGTTAATCATCTAGCCATAATCCTTCAAATCCCCGACCAAATGTGAATCACCATGAAAAAAAACCTTAGGTTAGTTCTACTATGTGACCCTAGGAACTTAGGTCTATTGGTGCATTAAGGGCAAAACCATTTGCTAATTAACATTTCCTCCATTGGTGGCACGAGACATCCCATATGCCAACCTTCAAAACAATTATCACAAATCAACATGGTGGCTACTCTTGAAGATTGCCCACACAACATACATCATAGGTCAAAAATAATTATTACCTAGGTGCTTTTTGTCCTTAAAGAGTTTTGGACCCCAAACAATAAAAAATATGGTGAAAAGGATGCAAGGGAGGCCTATTGACTAAATCTATATCCCATGACTAACCATGGTAATTATATATCCTAATCTCAAGTATGACCTTTTTGGAGGCCATATTTTCATAAGCCATTTTTGGGGCCTGCATTTTCTACAACATTTGTTCAATTAACCAATCTACTTCAAAATGGTCTCATGAAGTGGTATAATGATCAATTAATGTTTTCTCACATAATTCATGGAATTACCCATGAAATTTGGTGCCTTAGTAAGTGAGAAATTTAGTTTGAACCCTAAATTTACTTAAGTATCCTATCCAAAAATGCATATGCAACACCTCCATTACTACAATTTAATAGTGTCACCAACTCCAACCATTTCGAAAAATGTTTAATCATAATCAAAACATATTGATTATGTCAAAATGTCAAGCTGAGTGGGTTGATTAGGGGTTGACGAAAATGTAGCCTTCAATTCTTGAAAGGCGTGCTCTTATTCCTCACCCTAAACAAACTTTCAATTGATCTACATCAACGTAGTCAAAGGTTTAACAATGTTGTTAAAGTCTTTGACAAACTTTCAATAATAATTACACAAGCCTAAAAAAGCTCATAATCAGCTAACAAATTCGATGGTTGGGGAACTTGTGAAATGGACTCAATCTTGGCCTTTTGAACCCCCAATCCACCATGATAATTCATGTGACCTAAGTATTCCACCTAAGTTTGAAAATTTTGACATTTGTCTAGATGAAACTTAAGGTTATGTTCTTTAAGTCTTCCAAACACTTCCTACAAATGATGCATATGATCCTCTGGTGTTAAGCTGAAAACAATGATGTCGTCAATATAACACTTAACAAAACCAAAACCTACCAACATTTGATCCATAATTCTTTGGAATTTTTCAAAAGCACTCTTCAAACCAAATGGCAAAAACTTCCATGGGTATAGACAATCCTTCCAATGATGATCAATACTCCAAAATGTCATCTTGACTTTGTCACCCTCTTTCAATGGCAATTGATGGTAACTAGAAAGTAGGTCCAAATTACTAAAAACCTCGACTTGTCTAAAGGCATCAAATATCTCCTCTAGTAATGACATGGAATACTTGTTCGAACAATTTCGTTTATTCGTTAATTAATAATCCCCACATATATGGCATTCAATTTAACTACTAAAAATATCTTTCTTGGTTGGCATCACAATTGTTGAAAAATATTCATTTTGAAATAGTTCCACCAAGCTAACATCCAACAACTCTGATGTCCGAGTTTGTACCAAGGCCCTTTCCACCTCATTAAACATGTAAGGCCATGACCAAAAAATTGGAATATCATCCTCCAATATGATGTGAACTTCCTATCCTTTCAATTGTCCCAATTCCTTCAAACTAAAAGCAAATCATCCAACATGATCTTGCAATAACCGAAATTGAAAATCCATGGGAGGTAATTAATATCCGTAACTTGCCCAAAAATTTGTCTATGAGCTCCTTTGGAAATGTTGGGCATAGCTATGGTGCTGATATGAAAACCCATAGCTCATTCCTTCTCATTTACATTAGATTCTCCATCATGGATGTATGGGAGTCCTAAACTAAGCCTAGGTTGCCATCATGAAATGCACATGAATGCATAGAAAACTTATGAAAGTGGCTAAAGCTACTCATGGGAAGGTAACTTTATTGACCACAACTAATGGTGGTTGATCTTCATGGCGAACCGCAAAAGATTGGCATCTTGGATCTAATATGTCATCCACCAAACATGTGGGTGACCGAGGGATGAGCACATATGCATGCCGAATCCCCTCTGCTGATTCCATGTTAATCCAAATCCATTACAATCAATGAGCTCAAAAACCAATAACTCCAGCATCCATCTACATTGGCTCGCCAATCCAAGCCCTGATTTTATTGTCATGCTATCAAAATAGTTGATTGAGAATTTCCCAATGGTGGAACATTCTTCAACAAGTATGCACACGGCTGCATTTGTGATGTTTAAATGTGTCAAAGAATCTAGATTAACTCCCAAACTAATGTTGATATAAGGTTGAAAAGTCCATGGCCGGTACAAAGGTTGTGAAAAACCCTAACATGGCCATCTTAAAAGACCTTGAATGAATGGGCCCAATCTTAGTCGAATTTGGTGCCTCAAACAACTTGATGTTGCTTGGTAAAAAGTGTTGGTAACCTTGAATTGCTAATGTGAGCAACAACATAGGATGTTGTTGTTGTAACATCATAATATGATGCACAGAAGTGTGCCAAGCTTGTGGAACCCTCTCTACATAATGGTACCATTGTACACAAATCCATGATTGCAACATTATGGCTAGGCCATAATTAAAGGCTCCAAATAGCTCTTGAATAGACATATCCCATCCTTGGGAATATGCCATTGAATAATCCTGATATCTAATGGACTTAAACTTTATGGCCCATTACAAACATCCATGAATGGTTGCGGGCTTGGTGACAATAAAGTGTGCCAAGCTTACTGAATGTAGTGATTAACTAATGTTTAAAGTTTCACTACTACAAAAGTGAAATAACTTCATTGCATTTTACTGATTTCACCATGGTGAAAGTTATTTCACTATAATATCACTATGTAGACATCATGTTTCATTACTAGTTAACATAATTCACTATTACAATTTATTATAATAAATAAGTTTATTTCTATGTTTTTAAAAATATTATATCTATGTTACTTTATGATATACCTTATATTATTTTAAATTACTTTAGTAATTCTAATTTATATTTTATGTTATTTTACCTTAAAGTATTTTAACTAGTTTATTATAAGCTTTTAAGTTTTTGTAAATTATATTATTCAACTAACTTTAAGCTATACATTAGGTTATTTTATTTAAAATTAATATACATTATTTCAAGTTATACTTTAACTTATCCAGGGTAATTATACTTTATGTTATTATAAATCATTTTATCCTAAATATAATAACTTAAAATAATCTAAAATAAAATACAATCACCTAAGGTAAAAATAACTTAGAATAAAAAATAATAACCTATGGCAAATAATTTTAAATACCCTACAATATAATAACTACCAATAACCTATGATATTAACATGGAAGATCAAACATTAATTTATAATACAATAACCATTAATAACCATTAATAAAATAACCATCAATAACCACCAATAAAACAACCACCAATGGCTTAGAACGGAATAATCACCAATAACCAATAAATAAAATAGCCACCAATAGGCACTAATATAATAACAATTAATAATCACCTATATCCACCAATAGAATAACCACTAATAACCATAAATATAGTAACCATTAATAAACACTAATATCCACCAATAGAATATCCATCAATAACCATTGATAAAGTAGTTATTAATAATCATTAATAAAATAACCACCAATAGTCATTTATAGAATAACAACCAATATAATCATCAATAATCATTAATAGAATAGCCATGAATAACCATTAATATAATAGCCACGAATAACCATTAATAGGAATAACCACTAATAGCTATTAATAGAATAGCCAAAAATAACCATTAATAGAATAACCAGGAATAACCATTAATAAAATAGCCACCAATAACCATTAATAAAATAACCACCAATAGCCATTAATAGAACATCAATAGCCATTAATAAAAATAACCACCAATGACCATTAATAGAATAGCCACGAATAACCATTAATAAAATAACCATCAATAACCATTAATAGAATACCATCAACCGCCATTAATAGAATACCACCAATAGCCCTTAATAGAATACCATCAATAGCCCTTAATAGAACACCACCAATAACCATTAATAAAATACCACCAATAGCCGTTAATTGAATACCACCAATAGCCATTAATAAAATACCACCAATATCCATTAATAAAATACCACCAATAGTCGTTAATTGAATACCATCAATAGCCATTAATAAAATACCACCAATAGCCATTAATAAAATAACCACCAATAGATTAACCATGAATAACTACCAATAGAATAACTACTAATGGCCATTAATAAAATAGCCACGAATAGAATAACTACTAATGGCCATTAATAAAATAACCACCAATAATTATTAATAGAATAATCACTAAAAAACATTAATAACCCTAAATAAAATAGGTACCAATAGCCATTAATAACCACCAATAACATTAATAAAAGAACAACCAATAGCCATATATTATAATTGCATAAAATTGCCAAAAATAATCTAGGGTGAAATAATTTATAATAAACAAAAATAACTTAAGGTGAAATAACTTATAATAACCTAAAATTGCCAATAATAACATAAGGGGAAATAACCTTCAATAGCCAAAAATAACTTATAATAATTGCAAGTAATTTAAATTAAAATAGTTTACAATAAATAAAAAATTATAATAATTGCAAGTAGTCTAAACTAAAATAATGTACAATAGCCAAAAATAACATAGAATATCAAAAAAAAACTTACAATAGTTAAAAATAATATAAGGTGAAATAAGTTAAAATAAGCAAAAGTAACTTAGAATAACTAAAAGTAGCCTAAGGTGAAATACCAAAAATAACCAAAAATAGGCATAAATAACGTAGGGTGAAATAATTTAAATTAATGAAAAATAGTCATATCATAATTAAAAGTAGTTTAACATAGGTATTATTATTATATCAACAAAAAAATCCATTTATTAAAATTTTTTTTTCAAAAGAATGGTCATTGAAATGTTATTGAATAATGATATTCAACTTTTTTTTTGTTCAAATGACTTTAAACTTTCAAAAGGAAATATATTTAATTATATACATTATTGAAATTTTTGAAAAAGTAAACTCGAATCATTTCATTTGAATAAAATCACAATAAGATACGAATTTTCGAAGTTTATGTTTTTGTAATGTCTAAAATGAAATATTTCATAAATAAAATGTAATGTAACATATTATCACAACAAATGGGGTGGTTTGACAATAAGGGTGTTTGCCTTCATTCTTAAAGTCAAGGGATCAAACCTCATGGGTGGTGTTGTTTGTGGTCAACAATGGTGTGTTGATCGAATATTTTCCTATTGAATTTTTAAAATAGGTGCCTAGGTTGATTATGTGGCCTATTTGCCTACTTAGGCTAGGTTTTTAACTTAGCATAAGTAGTGACAAGTGTTAATAAATAATAGGTTTTTAAAATCATGAAATTATCAATAAAATTATATAGTAAATAATTAAAATTTAATTGATTTCCATGTTGGTTAGTTAATTAAAGCAGGTGAATGGTTTAGTAAATTTATATTTCACTTGAGAGTAACATTATTTCATTAGGTACTAGTGAAACAAGTCATTGTTCATAACAACTAATCCCCATTCACTATGGGGTTAAACAATTTCATTAGGTAAAAATGTCCAAATCCACTCAAAATCTAGTGAAACCCAAAATGAACTAGGACGCATTTCCTAGTAATGTTTGGTCAATGTGTGCCATGGTGGTTTGGGATCCAATAGGAAAATTGGAATAATTGACATCCCTTGTAGCCTTGACATTGCCAATTCTCTAGTTGGAGATGCATCTTGATCATGAATATTACCTTCCAACAATTCAAATCCATGCAAAAGGCTTGAAAATCCAACCAACATAGTTGATTTGTTAGATTTTCTTAGTTGCCCCCCAATGAATCTCATTAGCAGTGTAATCTTATGATTAACTTTTGTCTGCCAAACGAGGTGATAGTATGTAATTTCTTCCCAAAAATCAATGGTAACCCCCGAGGGGTACAAAACCACGCCTCCAACCAATACGTCACAAGAGACCACTACTCAAGGCTGCATTACAATGTAGTCTACTAGTTTGTTGGGATTAACTTGGATCATAATTTCTTGCTTGGTTAACCTTCGAGCCTTTTCTGACCCACCCATGGATGTAAAAATTTGATATGGACATGGGTAAAAATCAACATAAGTTAATCCAAAACCTTCAATAACAACTTTGCTTAACATTAATGGTTACATTAGTAGAAATCAACCAAAATGTAACCACTTTGTTTGTAACTACATGCAACTTGTAATCGTTTGTGATTAAATTTGGGAGTATTTACAACTATAAGATCAAATTTCAACTATTTTAGTCACTCTTACAACTATGATGCAACTATTGTAAATTTCATCTTATTAGTTAGTTATATGACTTTTAGGTTGATTTTCATCCATGAATATATTGATATGTCCCATTAGTCGCAATAGTCATCAAATTAATCACATCCTAAAGGTATTCTACGGTGACATATGGTGTATTTTTATGTATGTATTAAAATCATATTTACGATATATTACATATATCATAAATATATATTTGTGTGTATATTAATTATGTGTATGTATGTATATTGTTCATATAATGAATTTAAAAATTAATATTTGAATTTAAGAAATATTTATGTGAATTTGAATTTTTTATTTGCAATCTGATTTTTCTGTTTAATTACAACTCATTATTTGAGTCTAAAATTTGTTATTCCAATTCTAAAACATTTTATTTGAATTTTTAAATCAATATTTGAACTATGAACATTGTTATTCAAATTTGGAAACTGATATTTCAATACTGAACACTCTTATCTCAATTTTGAAAATCGTATTTGAACTTGAAGATTGTTATTCCAATTTTAAAACATTTTATTTGAATCTAAAAAAAAAAAATTGAATTTGAAGTTTTAAATATGAATTTCAAAAATATATGTTTGAGTATAAAGTTTTAGTTCAATTAATGAAAATTATATTGAAACATTAAAATCAATGTTTCAATTATCAAAATTGCTACTTGAATTCATTTTATATACATATAATTTAAATTGTTTTGAATATATAATTTTTTTCATTCAAAAATTGTTATTGGAATTCTTTGTTTATTTGAATTTTCTTAAAAACTATTGATCCTTAAAATTATATTTCAATTCTAAAAACTATAATTTCAATTCGTTAAAGAATTAATTGAATTTGAAATTTGATATTTGAATCTGAAATTTGCTATTTCAATTCTTTAAAAAATAATTTGAATTGTATAAAAAAATAAATTTCAAAAAGCTTATTTGATTTAAATTTTGATATTTCAATTCTAAATTATTATTTTTGATTCTAACAATTAATATTTCAATTTTGAGTCTTTAAATTTAGATTTTAAGACTCATTTAATTTGAAACTTGAAACTGCAATTCCAAATTATTATTTTGGATTCTCAGAATTAATATTTCAATTCAATTGTTTTTTAATTGAGTCTGAAAATGGACATTTCAATTTTTAAAAAACATATTTAAAAATTCAAAGACTTATTTCATCTAAAAAATGATATTTGAATTCTCAATTGTTCTTCTGGAATCTAAAATTAATATTTCAATTTCAAAAATTACTGATTGAGTTTAAATTTTTTTTCTATTAGAATTATCCACAAGGAATCACCTTTATAAATAATTACAAATGATTATATTTATTACTTATAAGTTACACTAAATATATTTTTTTAAACAAATTTTTTTACATTTTTTATTTTTTATTTTTACAGTAAAAAAAATTAATTACAAAAATTAGTGTTACATTACTTTAATCATTGTAATTACCTCAAATAGGAATTAATTATAGTATATGTATAATTATTTTCTAATTGAACATAATTATTCACAATTTGTAATTTATAACTTAAATCTTAATTATAAATTTGGAAAAATTATAATGTAGTTAAAAATAATTATTGTAACGATTATAATTTCAGGAATTACTATAACATAATTTAATTTTTATTCTAAAAATTCTATAAATACTTATCTATGATAATTCTTTTTTACAATAATAAATGTAATTATATAGTAATTAATGTAACTATTTTAATATTACTTTTAGAAAAAAAAATTAAGAATTGATTTTAATAACAATTGTTCGTTCATTATTTAAATTTTGAAAAATAAAATAAAATATATTAGTTTTAAATTTAATTTAATTATATTATTTATAATTCGTTTAGATAAAATAATTAAACAAAATATTTTAGTTATTTATTTATCTTTCAATTATGTATTAACAACTTGTGAAAAGACTAACTAAATAGCTAGTTAGTTAAATATTAAGAAAGTATTATTTATTTAAGTGATTGATAATAAATACCTAATATTTGTAGTGTACATTTTATATTTTAAATATATGTTAAATTTAATCATTATTAATTAAATGGTTATTTAATTATCTAGTGAACCATGTACTTGAATTATTTATAAATCTAAAAATAAAGAACAAAAGGCATAAGAAAAGTTTTAGAGTTACCATTTAGTTTATCATATTGTTTTATCCCATATTGTTTGTTCTTCATTCCTATTTTAAACATTATATAAACAAGGGGTGTGGTCATCAAATTTCACATCAAGAAAGTTGTGTACATGGGATGAATCAATCAAAAGGTTTAACCTATAACAAAAAGAAAAGTTATGCACAATTTTAAATTATCAACTTCCCCAACCTACTTATTTACCTAGCTAGGTAAGTACATAATATGACTTACCCACCTAGGTCAACCTATGTACCTACCTAAGTATAAACTTATATGAATAGGTATTTAGCTTAGGAAGGTAACTTACCTACATACCTTTTTACTTAAGTAGGTAAGAAGGTTTGTAGCCTAGGTTTGTAAGCACCTATTTATGTACCTACCTAAGCACCTACCAGTTTAATATTAATATTTTGTATTCAATTCATTTTAAGGTGGCATGTGGCATATTTACATTGGGCCACGTGTCATAATATAATATCATCCAAGCATTTGAATTGAACGTCCTAGATTATTTCAAAATAATAATAATAATAATATTTTAAATAATTGAATATTAAAACATGTTATTTGCTTCAATTGTGACCAAAATAGTTGCATTGTAGTTGCATGTGACAATACATATACAACGGAGTCAAAGGATGAACTTGTATTTGTTGAATTTTTTTTTTCATCCAATACCCCTTATTGTTTGCAACTAATGTTTCATGCAACTTGTCCAAGGCAACTAATGAAATTTTAGTCATAAATGTCGCTTGCAACTAAATTTTAGTTATATAAACTAGTCAAAAATAGTTGTTTTTCTTCTAGTGTGAAGCATTAAAATCCAACAACATTATGTGGGGTCAATATCAATGTGCCTATGATTTTCTCAACTAAAAAATTCCTTCCTCATTATGCACCACCATGACATTAAGATTAAAACTAGCCTAATCAATGGCTAGTCACACTATAAGGTCATGAAGTTTAGCCACGGTTGTATGTTGGGATTCAGGTTGAACCTTGGGTATTTTAATGTGGTTGGCCTCACAAACTAAATGGGGATTTGTAGGAGGTACAAAAATGTCCTCCATCCTAAATACCGCATTTGTTGTTTCTCCATTTTCACGCAATGTGGCTGCCAAATGAAACACGACCACGAGTAAGGGGACTAGCCATGTTGTAATTATGGGTGAAGTGTGGAGTAATGATTAACATCATGCCCATATGCATTGCAATGCGAGCATGGCTAGTTGGGATTAAGGTTGGAAATTGTGGCTTGTGATGGATTTTGAGAATTGTTTTTCTTATGAAGCCCACCACACTTCCAACATTTGTCTTTTCGACCTTATTTTGTTAAATAGGATGTGGAACCCCCACTTGAATATGGTTTGGTCCTTTTAGCCTTAGGTGGTCCAATCTTGGTTGATTCGCTTCGTGATTATTGATTTGATGGTGTTGAAAAATTCCTTGAGTTTTCCTTGTTGAACCCAAGGGTGACCACCTGTTCCTCCACCATGTTCATCTCAACTCTATCTAACAACTAGAACACATTAGCCAAAATGCATTTGGAATGTTGTAATAAAATTACATTTTGCACCTGAAACCTAAGCTCCTTGTCGAATATCCCATACCAAAATTGGACTACTTGGGTTTCTATAACACCTTGTGATACCATGATCAAGCTATGCATTCATGCATAGGCCTCTCATAAGCTTTCATGAAGCTTATGCTAAAAAATTTACAATTTTTTTAGCTTTTCAATCTTAAACCTTTAATAATTTCACCATAATTTACCAAAAAAATCCACAACTAGGTTAAATGTAGGCAATGGACCCCATGTGCCGGTGGAAGGTTTAGTCCCACCATTTCCAATGGTTCCATTACCTCCAACATATCCACTACTTTTAACACTCCCACTTCCATTTATTGAATTGGTGATGGCCGAAATGGTGATTGTAGCAACTAAAACCATAAGTCCACTTGTGATGGAAACATAATTGGGCAACCAGTAAAGCCACAACTCTTCAATATGAATATCATGGGCACACCTAAATTCAAATCATCCGTAGGCAACCCCTCCAAATGTTGGAACAAACCTTTGCATACCATGAAAGGTGTGAACATTACATATCTATTGCATGTCACACCATTTGTCAAACTCTTGGAATAAATCATCCAACTTGATGGTGCCAATTGCCTTTGAATATCAATGGGGCCTTTTAGTGGTTCCATACATATTTTCCACATGGTCCATTGTAATGGTGTGGTGACAAACCTTACAAATAAACTTGTGTATGAATATGAAGATTCTTCTTTAGATGATGATGAAGGTGGTGTAGGTGGTCTAAATTGTACCCCACACCTCGTAAAACCATTAGTGATTGTAACCATATTCCGTATCCTTGGATGTTGTTCCCCTTCCATGGTGAACCTTAGCCCTAGCTTGGGTATCTAATTTGGGACCTTTGGTAATCAAGGTTTGTTGAACCTATTATGGCTTATGCTACTCTTTAAACCATAATTTTTATAAAATAAATTCAAGGATGTTGCACATGTATGGTCATAGCACCTACACCCACAAAAACATTTTATAAGGCCAACATAATTTGGGCATTTTGTGAACACAACAAATATGGTTTATCGGACATCAACTTGATCTCACCACCACAAACACAACATGGGATGATTAATGTTCAAATCCAACACATCCATAACAACACCACAATGATTTATGATCACCTAAACCATGCCACAAAAATTTCATCTCCTTGCCAAAACACCTTTTAGACTATAATAAATGGGGCAAATCTTGGTTTAGGTTTGTTTAATAAACCCCATCATAGGGCTCCAATGACTTTGCCATTAAATTACTTGTTTTACATTGGGTGATGGATGTTGGTGAATTGTGAAATCATAATTCACAAGCCCAACATAGTTAAGCAAAAACCCGACCACATGGCTCCAATGACCTTGTCATTGAAGATTACTCGTTTCACATGAGGTGATGGATGTTAATGAAATGTGAAATCACAATTCACAAGCCTAACACATCCAAGCAAAAACTTCCCACTACCCTAACCTTTAGGAATGATGAGAATAAGCTTGGAAAATACTTGGTGCAATTTCACACAAACAAAACACAAAGTGAGGATGAACAAATTCATACAACACGAATCTCCATTCTTGTAGTCCCTACTTGGGAATTACAACAAAATTTTAAAATTTGATGGTGCAACATTCCACCACCTATAGGGTATAGAAATATATGATTCACCAACACAATGTTGAATCACCAAGTGTTTGGCACCAAAAGTTGGCAAAAACCCTATGCCTTGGAATGAACCTCCAAAACTTTCATCTCCAAATTAGAAAACTCCCAAACTACAAATGCTCTTCACTTGGAACTCATTCATGTAGAAAGCTTCTGATTCTTCTTCAATATTGGTGAGGTATGAATTCTTGAAGAATAAATGGAAAACAATTCCACAAATGTGAAATCAACTTCTAGCCTCCAAAAGTTAAATGGATGATATCTTTCACATGGATGAGAAATGAGAAATGAAATGTTGGGAAAGTTGGATTGGAACCAAACATGTGTCCTAGGTTTGAAAAAAAATAAAAAACAAAAAGGAGCCCCAAATTGGAACCCCTAAAGCCCCCTTATCCCAAATTAGTCGAAGGCACACAAACCTCCGCTTGTGCCTAGACCTAGGAGGTTTGGAATAGAGCTTCAAACTCCCAATGATGGTAATTGAAACTTAGCTCTATCCAATACCCCTTTCCTCTCCTTTTGTTTTTTTGGGTCTTCAAATTACAACAACTACTTTGGTGTGTGATGACCCATGACGATGGGGAGGAAAGCTCCTTGTTGCTCTTTTTGCCACTATTGATAACACTTTATAAAAAACCACAATGGCGGTGTTCGAGCTCTGTTTGGCAATGGTGGGTGGCATCACATGCATGTGCCCACATCTCGCCCCTTTTTTATATGCTACAACTGCAACTGTTGGTGTGGTTGTGGTTGCGCGAAACCAATGACAATGACGATTATGATGCTCCAAGCTTGACCGACGATGGTGGCGGTGGTGGAGATGGATTTTGCCATTACTACTATCTATGTCAACAACAATGGCAGGGGAAAAAAACTCCTTGCTCTCCCCCTTTATTTATTATTTATTATTCTTACAAATACCCAAGTGGCAACAAAGTCCTCCCTTCACTAATTTGTTCCAACTCCCAACTAGGGTTCAATTCCCTAAGGAGTGATTATTGAAAATCATTAATAAAATGTTAATTTCATCAAACAAGGTTCATTAGCTCAAGAAGCAAACCAAACTTGCCCTCCCAATTGTAATTCTTATTTGATAACACCCAAGCCTAATAACACAATTAACACAAAACACACCGCACAATGTTAGACAAAACTCCCAAGTTAAAAACACAACAAAATTTAATGCAAATAACACAACCAATATCTAGTTTTGCACCAAAAATTTAATCAAACATTATTTTTGGATTTCAAAGATTTGGTTCACATGTGGAAAAAACCCGCCACTCGGCAAAAACATGCAAGAATCCAAGCACACACAAACGACTTGCAAACAAAATCACAAAACCTACACAAACATTCCAAAGGAAAAACTTGAAAACACAAGACATGTGCATATGTCTCAAAATCCAAATAATTGGATTTTGATCACACAAAATCTTACTTATCCTAAACACCAAAAGTCTAAAACTATGTTCACACTAGAACCGGTTCCAAACTTAGTTACATTAAGTTATTTAGGGCAAGTCAAATAAAAATCCATAATAACAATAAAACACCTAACACATAAATCAACATGAACAAATGACTAACGCATTCCAAATTATACTTCATAATCAATATTTGTCTTATATTCATCATACCACAATGATAAATGAATACAACAACCCAAATCTAATAGCATGCTTGTTTCCCGCCTTATTTTCTTTTGGAATTGGAGTCCCCAAAATGAATTATATACCCATCAAATTATCACTTCAAACTCATGTAAAACATTTAATGAATTTGGACAAAACTCGTTATCAATTTTCAAAAGAAATAATTTATTTTCATGTTTTGTATTTAACATAATACAATGTAGACAAATTTGCCTCGGAATTAAATTGACAATGTCAAAATCATTGAACATGAATGAAAGAGAACTCTTGAATGAAATGCAAACTATAGATTTCGACAAAATTACTAGTGAACCACAAAACATACATTCCAAAAAATATATATTATGTTTATTACAACATTTAAAAGTTTTTAGTAAATACATCATGGCCTTTGAAAGTTGTAATGTAACACAAAGAGACCAAATTTTTATTATGATAAATTTTATGGGAACACCAAATTGTTTTTCACTATAAATCTCACACTCATTCATCATCATTTGTTAGCAATTTGAAGTGGACAAAACATAAATCTTGATTTATTCTATGACAAAAACATGTCAACAAAAAACAAACGATGCAAATATGTAACAACAAATCCAAAAGTTCAAAATATATTTGTACACACTATTGTCAATGTTATTTTCAAATATATGTTACATGTTAAAAAACACCAAAATCTTATTTAACAACAATGTTGGTGTTTTCAGTTGCACAAAAGCTCGTTATGGATGATAAAATTGCAAAAAAATGGGTACTTTACATATCCACACATCATTATGGCTTAATGGTTCTCCAAATCCCAACACATTTATACAAACATTGCACGGTGATAAGAATTTTCCACAAAATATGATTAATTATTTAAATGATATAATTACATGAAACACCAATCATTATAATTGATGTCCAATAATGACAAATATAAACTACATTGATTATAATCTTAATAACATACATCCTTGCACCACAAGGCCACTAGATCCTAAAGGAAAGACCTTCACAAAATTATTCTAAAATGACATTCATAAATTAATGAACATATGCATTTGACATGTATGTAATCCAACATGTTACAAAATAGATGTTAATACCTCAAAAAAATTATGCAGGTATGGATTCCTTCAACCTTTAGTCAATGAAACTCATTTTAACATTGAAATCAAACTTTTACACATAAAAAGAATTGATAAATGGTAAAACAATGCAAATCCATAGATATTATCGATTTCAAAGTGCAATCATAATTTGAAATTTATAGCAACTTCCAACAAGGACAATAAATCTTTGATGATTACATCACAAAAACATTTATTTACATTTCACATATGTATTCTACTTTGAAAATTGCAATACAAAAAACTAAAACTATAAATGAAAACCCAAATAATAACTACAATTCAATCAACAAAAGTCGATGTCTCTTCATATGTTGTTAAAATACAATAGGAGGTCAACAAGAAGTATCAACCACTAAAACAACTAGTTACTTATTGAACTCACCATATCACATGATCAATCATGATTTCACTTACATACCTTCTTAATATAGTTTGTCAACATGGGTGAATGGACAAGACAAAAATCAAATTGCCCAAAATGAAAATGATAATGACACAAACGACATTTATGAAAATTTCACAATTGATAGAAATTTATCAAATCAATAATATATCATACATAATTTTAGGATCAATTACCAATAAAAACCTATTCATTTTAATTCTCTAAGTCCATATATAATTAGATATATAAAATCAAAACATATGTTGTTATAGATTTAATAATGAACACCTTCAATACAACACCCACAATTTTTACAAATTCAAAGTACGAAAAATTTCAATTTTACAAAATTACACAATATTTTCACAAAAAAATGACCCAAAAATTTATTTGAGAAATTTTATTTTATTTACATTATGGCATACAATTTTCAAAATCAAATTAGATCTCATTATATCTCAAGAACCAACATTAAATAATGTAGTACCCAACATTTATTGATTTGAAGATTTTTTTAAAAAAATCAGTATTCTACATGAATGTAAAGAATCAAGATATTTAGATAAATTATTAAGAGTAAAATCAACACAACTTAAATTTGATAAAAAAGGCATAGAAGAAAAATCAATAATGAATCCATTTATGAGGATGATACTGAAAATCGATTTCAATAAAACATCCATGACATAAAAGAATAAAACATCAATA
>Ga0209208_10006089_pt1 | contig 16670 bp, 13 predicted proteins | sample S1TSphfallax_3_FD_187694 | JGI IMG/M metagenome (GOLD analysis project Ga0209208, IMG submission 187694) | Host-associated microbial communities from peat moss isolated from Minnesota, USA - S1T2_Fd - Sphagnum fallax MG (SPAdes) (version 2) | ecosystem: Host-associated > Plants > Peat moss >...
GCGGGAGTGACCCACCACCCCTAATTGCCATTTTGAGCCATCTAGTTGGATGAGCCCCAACTCCACAAACCCCAGTCCCACATTTTGGGTGGGAGGGAGGGTGTTTCTTCCCTTTCTTTTTGATGACCCTTTTGACCGATCTACCCACCTTAAACCCTACCTACTACCCCTTTGACCTATCTACCCACCTTAAACCCTACCTACTACCCCTTTAAACCTACCCACCCTAAGCCTTCACCCTAAGCTCCTTCCCCCCCCCCCATCTGCCCTTCTGCCCTTCTGCTTTTGGCCAAGCTCCCACAACTCCCTCTTGTCTTCAGCACATGGGCAGCCAAACTTTGTCCCCACTTTGCTATCAAAGAGGAGGCGGTAGGTTGTAAAGAAGGCCCATCAGGGGCCACTTCAACCCCTAGCAACTTAGCCATGGTAAAACTTTTGTTCACTTTTTTAATTGGCAGGGGTAAAATTATGAATTTTTTTTTAATGTTTTATCTTTCATAAGGATAAATATGGAACTCTTTTTTTCCTTGTTAGGGTTTACTTCATTATACAAATTTCTCAATGTAATTTGAGTTGGTTTTTTTGAACTCTTAATGTTTTGTGTTCTCGGGTTTATGAGTAGGCGTTTGTGACTGTAAAGCTTGTCACTAATTTTTATTTTTCATATTTTAAATTGGTATTTAGAATGAAGACCATGACAATTTATGTATTCTCTTCATTCATATCATGAGACTAGGTCATGTAGAATTTGGTGGAAAGAGCCTACACATTCTAGACATTGAGATTTCATAGAAAGGGTTGTTTGGCACATGAGCTTGAAAATAAAAGAAAATATTTAGTGACATATGTTACGATGTATGGAACATTTATGTATTTGGTGAAATAGTTGGAACCCTTTGTCAAATATTTTAGAGCTATCATGTTTGTTAAAACACCATTGAAGCCTAAAAAAACCATTGGGTTGGTGTTGTAATGGTTTGCTCATGGGGTTAGAATAAGCATTATTGTTTACAAATTTAATGTTGGAGCCTCTATCGTATGTAAAATATATTGATATTGTTGTTGATGCTTTAATGCCTAGCCTAAACATTAAATCTTGTACGGACAAACTATTTAGCCAATATATTTTCATATTTCATGGTTTATGATTACATAAGATCTGGATGGATTTTTTTATGCATGTGACATATTTAATGCTCCTAGCACCATCAATGTATAACATGTTTTCACTTTCCCAAAAATTGGATAGTTAAATTATTTCAATACTTACAAATTATTATTGGAGTCACAAAAATTACAATTCCTTTGCTTTGCAATCAATTTGTGACATAGACAAGTTGTTTTGGAATGTAGTGTTAATGAATCAATGTACAAATGGTCAATTAAAAACATGTTTTATTAGTAGCAATTTTAAACATGGTCAACTTTTAAAGAGCCTATTATGGTGGTTGAATGTTTGGATATCTGACCTTATTTGCTTGGAGATGTAGGTTATGCAATTTAAGAATGTCTTTTGCAAAATCTAAATCTAATTGAAGGAAATTTTCACATCATTATGTTTGACCATCAAATGAATGTAAGTAACGTTAATATTCAAAATGCTTTTGCACTTTTTAAAATAGGTAAAGGATTTTGCATTGTGTCAATGCCCACATTGAACAAGCTCCTAGAATTATAATTTCAGTTGTTTGTTCAAAAGGTCTTCAAATAAATTTATTTTGTTCACAAGTGGGTCAAGTGCCTCTTGTTTGTGAAAGTTGACCAACCACACAATGCAAAGAGGTAATGAGTGATGCATTTTTTAGAAATTAGTTTGGTGTTTGACCCAACCCAAATCGATGTCATTTGTAACCATTTGTTGACAAAACTAAATGATTTTTAAAACATTTTTGCTAAAATTTATTTGAAAATGCATACAATTTTTTTGTTAATATTTGTAATTAAAGTATTGGAACTCATGAAATTTTCAATCTTGAAAAAAAATTAAAAATGAAACAAATATGCCAATTTGAATCAATATGACAAAATTGTGAAAAATTACCAAAACCTTTTCCAAACATAGAATTGTATTTTTTTTTAATTCTCTAATACTAGGTTTAGTTTTTGAAAAAATATTATCAAAGAAGTTCTTGAACTGATGTAATTTACATACTAAAAAATTTAAAAAAAGGATAGTTAAATTTGAATCAATATGGCAAATTTGTAAAAACATTACCAAAACTTCTTGCAAACAAAGAAATATATATATATATATAATTTTTAATAGTTCAGATTTTGAAAAGATGTTCTCAATCAATTCCTTGAACTTAAATAATTTATAAAATTAAATGAAAGGATAGTTCAATTTGAATCAATATGGCAAAATTGTAAGAAACTATCAAAACCTCCTTTAAGCATAGAGCTATAATTGATTCAACATGACAAAAAATAAAAAACATAAATACATTCAAAGGCAAAATGGACTATTTCTTGATATTTGAATGAAATATTTTTAAAAACTGATATAGTCCCTTTTTAAACAAAATAAAACACTTATAAATAATTAAATAATTTGAAGGCATGTAGAATATCATTAAACATTTTGCTAATTACCAATTGAGTTGCTTGAACTTAAGCACAAAATTTCATTTCAAGCTTTCAAGTTTTGAGCTCAAATTCTATTCACATGATAGCCAACTTTTCATTTGAATCTATAAGCAAGGTCATCATTCTGTCCCCAAATTTTAATGTTTCACAACAATAAATGAACCTTTCACAAATTTATTATGACTTGTACCAAATAATTGGCTCAAAGAACATTTATGAGATGTTGCCTTTATCAAAAGAACTAATTTTTTTGTAAAATGCATCTTGTGGAATAAGAGAAGTATTTTTACCTTTTTCTAATGTGGTAACAATAAGTTTTGGAATGGGCACATCTCTTACTTCAATTGATAGTAAGAATGAATGGTTGAAATTCCAATATGACATTTTCATCATCTTCAACTCCAATACTTTGATCGACTCAATCAAGTGCACTTTTGCCTTAGGCCGAATCCTCCATGATTATTGCCATCCAAACAAACCATGGCCATGTTGACCTACTTTCTTTGATTTGTTTTTTAAATAATATTTTTTATGCTGGTACTCACCTTCAATTTTCTCAATCTTGTTCTGATCTGTTTTATGCAACATTTTTTTGACAATTGACAATGGTGTTTGATGCAAATATGAGCCTAATGCTTGAATGACAAGCAAGACTTATCAAATTGCCTCCACCTTCTTCATACAAATCAAGAACATTTAGCAAGAGCAATATCGGTCCATGTCCCTCCAAGACTTGGTTCATCATTCATTACCTTTTTCTTTTTGTGGCTTTGTTTTACAATTGATAATTACACCAACTAGAGCACAATCAACATGGATTGTGAAGATGTTTTCACCAATAGAAGAGTTTTGCTTATTATGATTTCATTTTCTTCCATCGAAAAACAAGTCCACCTTTGAGGAACATCCATGATTCTATCCAAAAAACCCACACCCAAAAACAAATAAATAAATAATTTTAAAATTCAATTCAAAAACATTTCTTGATTTTTACATTATACAAATACAAAATGTAGAGAGAGAAAACCAAATAACTTTATAGAAAACTTTATCGGTACACATGCACAAATATTAACAAACAAAATAAGAAAATTAGAAGTATGTTTTAAAAGCCTAACCCTAATACATATTTTGGAGTTAAAGATACAATTTTTTTAATATACATTGCACAACACAAGATGAAAATAATTAAAATAAAACATAATTTTATAGAGATCCCTTATATGCACACATGAACAAAGATTTAAAACTAGGGAAAAAAATTATTAAAAATATATAAACCTTTGTAAAAAATGTTGATAAAGCTCCAAGGGTTGTCAAGATTATCATTCTAAAGCTTTGAAACTTTGCAGTACTAATCTACAATGTGTGTGTGTTTTTTTTTTAATATGGTAAAATTTTATAATAAAAATAGTTTCTAATCCTTTTCCTTGTACATATTTATATTGGGTCATAACTATAATGGTTATTAGTTATTTCAATGGAGCTTCACAATCACACCCTAATGGCTATTAGTTATTTCAACGAAGCTTCACAATCACACCTCGGGGTTTAACTAATGGGCAAAGTAGGAGGTTGTTGTTAAAGCTCTCATTTGCCCATCAAAGCGACACATGTGCCCAAGGTTTTTGTCATGCCACCATTGTTATCGTGCCATCCTTTGTTGTAGCACAACTAACAATTGTCTATCTCCTTCTACCATGCCACCATCACCCTTGCACCAACATAACACAAATAATGATGGCAATCTTTTGTTCATCATTAGCATCATTTGTTTTTTTGCTACAAACAATGACAACAAGCTCATTGTTTTCTTCTTTGTTGTTTTTTTTCTTGTTTAATGTAAGAGGAAGCAATGGTGGCAATGAACAACACACACATTGTCATTATCAAGTTTCAATTTTTTTTCTATTTTCTTGTACTAGGATGTGGTTGCAAATTTTTGCCTTTTGCCATTGCCCAAATATACCTTTATCCCTTCCTTTATTTTCTTTGTAAAGCTTAGTTGCACTATTAAATAATTTTTTAAAAATAAAATGATCAAAGTTTCTTTAACATGTAGATCTTGTAACACATTAATGTTACACTGCAAAAAACCTTATAACAATGTTTTTTGTTGTTTTTTCAATTCATCATGCTTCCATCACAAACTTACAATATCACAAAATTTCAATAGACTCCATGCAAAAATCATAAAACAATATATTCGTACAAAATATGTGGGCTTCAAAGTGTAAAAATGACATGAAAAATATACATATTATTTTTATATAAATGATATGCCTTTCTACTTGTGACGTTTGGATGTGAAATACGCACGATTTACATTTTAACTAAATCTATGCAATTATCGTGATGTAATTTTGAATAAAACTATACAATTTTTGTGTATTAAACATGAACATTCATGTATGTCATTCAAAAATAATGTTTCATCAATTTGAATATTTAAGATATTGAATACATACAAATATCGTTCATATGAACCATAATAACAAAATTTGTGTGTTTTTGTATGAACCTATAAAATTTGAATTTGCACAAAATTTGTACTAACCTATGAAGCTTAGTAAGTTTATGATGTCTCCTTATTTATTTATTTTGTATGTGGGTGAAGCAATGCAAGATGCATTGAAAAAGTACCTTGCCTAATTACCTATTCAATTAAATATATTTTCCAATGTTTTTTTTGGTCTTCATTTTATAAGGAGCTAACAACCTAGTTAATTTTCCTTTTTTTTATGATTTTTTTCTTTTGTTCTTTGAGAACTAGGGCAATATGCAATTTGTTTTCGTTTTGTCTTTTATCTTCCTTATGCATAATGTTTACACTTGTTCTAATTATGTTTATTCATTTTGTTTTGTTTTGTTTGTTAATCATGAATAGGAAACTCCAAGATCATGCCTCTCCTTTAAAAAGATATGGAAGAATCAGTTGAACCAATATGTCTACTCATTATGCCTTGGAAACCATTTGACACATTATTTGAGCACATGGGTATGCACATGGCAACAAATATGTCTACTTATGTTGTTTTTGTTTTATTTATTTTCAAGTTTGCAAGCACTTCAAGGTGGGTATAATCATGCTTAGCCTCATTCTACCTTCTCCAATGGGGTTTTTTTTGGTCAGTGTTTTTTGTCAATACCTAAATGGATGATTTTTTGTTTCTAGGATTTTTGTTAACCAATAGATGAAATCACAATTTGAAAGGAGCCAAAACAATCATCCAAATGTAGTTGGAAAAACATTTGAAAAGAATGCATACATTCATGTAAAATAACAAAAAATACATTTGAATGTTACAACTAGAACCCCATGACTGAGGAAAAAAGCTATGGATCAATTGAAAGGTTATTTAATGTCAATTCAAGAATCTCACAATTAAAAATAATGATTCCATTTACATTTGATTTTCCTCTTCTTAAAAAGAAAACTATATATTTGTATATGGTGTAATGCATAATGCATGATGTAAACATATGTATCAAACAATTTTTTTTCAAATTTTTTAATAATTGCAAAATTCAACTAGTACAATTATGGCGAATAAATTCATATTCACATAATATTTATCGATGATGATGTAGTGAAGGTTGGTGTCTCTAACTCAAACTCAAAAGCTCAAAATGTTTTTTATGTGAAGTGCAATGCTAGAGGGTAATTTTTATAAGATTGACTTGATTTTGTGGGCCTTTCTTTGTGCATGTGTTGGAAGATGGTCCTTGAATTCAATGTCACGAGAGACAGATGTTATCATTGTGCATGATGCAATGTGTGTGTAAATTAAGAAAGTTGTAGTAGAAGCACATAATGAGCTTGAACATGTCGAGGTTAATTACCTTTTTTTTTCAAATCCAAACATCAAGTGATTTAGGTTTTCTAACAACATGTTCACTACATGTTCATGATGAACTCAATTTCTACAACTAGATTTCTCTTGCCAATTAATGTTAGGTTGTAATCCTCATCAATTTTTCTTGTTTTGGGATCTAATTAAATTATCTTGTGTAGAATTGTGTGTACTTGTTATTTTTTACAAATGTTAGATTTCATATTTGACATGGAGTTTTGTTGTCCTAATAAATTACTAGGAGAACTCACAAAGTGCATAGGATTTATAGGATCATTGTACATTTTTCAAAACATAGGAGGTTAAATATAAGCATCGAGATGGGCAAGTCGAAATTTTGGGCATAATATTTTGTGTGTTGGGTGCACTCCTCATGTTTATATACAAGGGGCCCACCATATTTAAAGGTTTGGTATCAAAAGCTACTCCACCAAACTGTACGTTGCCAAGTAAACATTTTTGGGAAACCTCATTATGGGGTTTGAAAGGTGGGGTATTGATAAATGGACCCTTGGAGGTCTTTGTTTCATCCTTCAATCTTTCACTATTGGCATTGATACTAACTTAAAGGTAAAAAAAATTTCTCATTGTGAAATGAAGAGTTATCTACAATTGGAAGGACTACATTGTTTTACAAAATTTGAATACAGAAATTTAATGATTTTGGGTAGAATTATGGTTTTAATTCAAATTAGCAAGGGGACATATGGTGATTTTTTGCACACTAAAGTGGTCATGTTAGGTCCAAAATTAGGACATGAATATTGACAACAAAGTCAGACATTAGGTAGTTATTTTTTAAGGTAGCAATAAATGTGAAGTCATACTCTAGGGCCAAATTGCACTAATCCAACCTGAGTTTATATATCATGTTTGCATCAAGAATGGGTGCATGGATACAAAATGAGTAATACATCTACATTCCTTATACCCTAGAAAGCTCATAGAGCCTTACAAAAACCCATTTCACACTATAATCTACAGAAGGAATTCAAAACGAATAGATGATTTCACATGCATCTAAACATTATCCAAATTGCAACTATTTCCTAAAGCTGAAGGCAAAGTCCAAGAATTATTGACATTTGATCCCAAACAAGTATTCAATGAATCATTTGAAAACAATGCATCCAACAAGATACCTTTGTGGTCATAAAGGACTAGAAACACATAACAATAAATGTACATAGTCCTTTGATACATCTATTCCACTAATGTTTATTCACTATTGAAAGTGTCTAAGAAGGGAGTTCCATGTTTGTAAAACCAAATATTATAATCAATTTGTTGCAAATCCATCTATAGCCTTAAAGCAATCAACACCTAACCTTCACTTAACTATCAATGAAAAAGTTATATCTTGAAAGTCACAAAAACATTGACCCAAAACCAAACCCAAATTTGACACTGAAAACTATGCATGCATGAAACAAGATGTGGAGTTCACAAGCTTATACTCTCTCACTTCATATGTTGGATGTAGTTGGGATTGAAAAATTGTCAGGGCTGTTTGTAACATCTTCAACTGAACAATTTCATTATACATGTATAAGTGTTGCAATAGCCACACAAAAAAATTGAATGAAAGTCACCATGGATAATTGGTCATTAAGTTGCAAGAAAAATGTAATTGTTTGATGCACATTACATTCTAATCACAATGTACGTACCATGTAAATCAAAAAATGACAAATGCATGTCATGAATAATCTTGGATAATGGATGTTAATGTTTACTAAGTTTGTAAAGCCTAAAGATTATTTTTCCCTTGTAATGTTAATTGAAATTTTGTGATGATACAAGTGAGAGTTTATACCAAGTGTGCCTTCTTTTCATAGAAATCTATAATTTCAGTCATTTTTGCATTTTGTCATCCCTTGCCCTCAAAGCCCAATTTGGTCCATTTTTTTTCCTTTCCATTTCCATTTATGCAAAAAGATTGTACAAATCTAGTACATTGGGGTACTAGGTATGTAGATATACAAAATTATGGAAACACATTTTGTGTTATAATTTTTTTTAAATTGCAGAGAGTTTGACAAGGACATTTCTAAAAAATCATAATTTTTATGGCTAAAGGAATTTGCTTTAATGTATTGAAAACATTGAGTGCATCAAAGAATGAATAATCAATGAGCAGCAAGAATAAACACATATACAAAGAATGGAAAGTGCCTCCATTTTTGTTGTGATGTCATCTTCATAACCCCAAAGTAAATCATTAACATATTCAATACTTTGACCTTTTTCCCGTATTGTTTGTAGTTTTTTATCATAGTCTCTAAATTGCATCCTAACACCGGATCCCCTTTAAAGTCAAAGGAAAAAGTCAAGGTGTACAAAGAGATTTTATTCATTTTTAGAGTAAACAAGGAATACAAATGGCTAAAATCCTCCCACCTAGAATGTAAAGAAAATATTAATACTATCAAGTCGCTAGTGTCAAAAAGGAAGCATGGTGGGTTACTTGTGTATCTAGGAGAATCTCTTGCATCTTTTCATTCTCAATCCTAAGTATTGATTCTTGTTTATGAACACCCAAACCCCAACTTCAAGGTATTGTGGCTCATCATCTAATTCCTTAATACATTCTTTGATGTTGATTAATAACAAAAAATGTGATGAAATTACCCAACTCCCCACTCTTGCTCTCAAATTGTGGTTATAATGTGGACTCACAACTTAAGGAGGCCACCTATTGATCAAAAAAATGGAATTCTTCTGTTTCCAATCACTCTCTAGTTGTATGTCCAATGTCAATGCTTACACTTTGGAATTCTCCCATTCCTCTTCACTTCAACAATACCCATTCACATTACCCCTTTAGATCAATGCCTAAAAAGTGTTCAAGCTTCAAGAAACTTTTAAAAATTCCCTAATCATCATCTAAGTCCAACACTCATTCACATCTCCACATTCACAAGGATGCAATCAACTTTCTAAACACATATGTGAAGCACAAAACCCCTACCTAATGAAATGAAAGTGGACTAAAAACAAGGATTTAAATTCTTGTTCCATGCTTGTGGGCATGGACTTGGTCACTTGTTATTCTTTTTTTCTTTTGAAAGAATTCAACTAATATCCTACCTATCAAAGTGAATACAACAAGAAGAGACGTGTTGGTGAGTGTTGCATCCCCATGGCCATCAACTCATCAACTATAAACTCTTAAGTTTACATCCACCACAACCATGTTCCAAGCACCTTGTTATAGCACCCAACATGGATTTTGAAACAATTGTGGAATCTAAAATTTAACACCCAATACAAATCTTGAAATAAATCATGAAATTTGATAGGAAAATTTGGCAAAGCATACGTGCTAGTAAATGGAAAATTTTACAACCAAAATGTCGCAACCCCACTTTGGGCTAAGTGTGAGGATGAAACTCACACTCTCAAAAGTGAGAACTTGGAGTCCTCCGGGACTCCCAAAAATTCAGAGCTTGATTGCATGGGTCAAAACACCTCACATTGGGGTGTTCTTTATACCGTTGGAAAGGTCTTGAAGTTTAAATGTCCAAAATGGCCTCGCATGAGCCATTTGGACATCTGCAACCCAAGAAGAGCCGGAAGTCAAACTGGCAGTTTGACTCCCGACCACTAAAAGTCGAGAATAAACCTCTTTCCGACGTCTGCAGAAGGAGTGCGACAAGGCATTGGAAAGCTCTTAAGGAGAGCTACAACTTTGGTTTAGACCTCACTCCAATCGGAGGTCGGAACCAGGAGATATGAGTTCCCAAAGTCCTGGGAGTCTAACTCGGGACAATTTCGGGACTCCTCCTTGGGAATCCCGGGAAAAAGTGTTATTCGGATGTAGCCTCCGCGGAGTAACACAGAGAATACTATATGGGGGAAGGTGGTGGCTTCCCCCGAATCCAGGCCGTGGTGAGTCAAGTGAATCCAAGGTCGCCCGTGGCTTGTCCCAACACCAAAAGGGTGCAGAATGAATTCTAACCAACTTGTGGTTGGTTTTGGATGCAGGACCGTGTAACAACATAATTGTCCCTCTTCCTAGTCTAATCCCGGGACTTCTAGCACGCCCCTCTTACCCCCTTTAGTGCTGGAAGTCGGGAACGGCCCTCAAGTTCCAACTCCTTCCGCATTTCCACATAGTTAGACCCTCAAGTGGGTCTACTAAGGAACTTGGGAGTGCGTCACAAAAAATGAATGCATATTTTTTTTTGTTTCTTCAAAATTTTCACCAATTTCAAATAGGAAAAGGACTCATTATTACATGTAAGAAACAACAAAGATACCATGTTAACTCACTCAATGTTATCTCTTCCTCCATCAACTTATTAGCTTCCACTTTCTACCACTTTGCCACACAAAATGCATGTAGCCTAAATTTGTCCAATAAAGCATGGCCTCCTTAATGCTAGCCATTAAGTTGTCCCATTTAGTCTTTAAAAGGGAGTAGCAACAATTATCACAAAATCAATCATTACCACTAGAAATGCTACATTCATTTCAATCACAAAGAAGATCAAAAGAGTAATTTAATGTTGATACAATGGACATAATTTTTCAAAACAAAATTCATGGGGCACTTGAAACCAAACATCATTACATTTTTCTTTTCACAGATAGAGAACAAAGTTTTTGGTTACCCAACAATCAAAAAAATTTAAACCCTCCACCATGAAATTACATAAAAACTCTATTTATCAACCATCACAATTAGATGGTTGATAAGGATTCAAGATCCATATGAGGGTGTTTGGTTTGGCCATGTCTTTTCCAAGGCCTACCAATATGCCAATGTTGATTATAAAAGTCAATATTAGTTTGCAACTAATGGGTATCAAAGTCACCCAATCTGCAATTCTTTTTTTGGATTCTATTCATCAATTTGACCAAAAGAAAGTTCACATGATGTTGGTTCTAATGTTTGATCCCAAATTTAAAAATATATTTGTTGTGAACATCTATGTGAGAAAAGAAACTACCACAACAACATCATATGATTCTGAACTTTGAATCTCCCTTTGAACTTTATTTATCATAAAGTTGGTATATAGCACAAAACCTAATGGTTTAGCTTTTGAACTTACAAGTATGTGAGCCTTATTTAATACCTTTTTACTTTATGCCAAACAATTTTAAAAATGGGTACAAAAGGATGCAAAACTATTTACCATAAGTTTACATGAGCCAATAAATGAGCTTGTGAATGAAAATGGTTTGAATGAAATGGTGGGAAAAAATTTAGAAAAATATTTTAATGTTTTCCTTGTAGAGTTACCTAGCTTACCACCAACTAGAAAAGTTGACCATGTAATTGACTTAATGTCAAATGTAAAGCCCATTTCTAGATCCACCTATTGGTTTTCTTTTGTTGAATATGAGAAATTGGAAAAACAATTAAGTGGTCTTCTAAATAAGGGGTATATAAAGCCTAGTAAATCCCCTTGGGACGCTCCTATGTTATTTGTGAAAAAGAAAGATGGGATTTTGAAACTTTGTGTTGACCTTTTGTCATAATAATTTTTTTTGGAAAGGTGGCCTATCAATTGGATCTTCCAAAGTCCTATGAATTCATCATGTATTCCATGTTCGTTTATTAAAAAATATGTATCAAACCTTTTTCATGTTTTGCTTGAATTACCTCAAAATTTAAATGAAGGGAACACCCTAGCAAAACTCGAACAATTGTTTAAAATTAAGGTACATAACATCAAAATAGAATGTGGAATGAAGTGTTGTTAAAATGGAAGCATTATCTTGTTGAAGAAGCAACTTGTTGCAACCCCACTTTGAGGCAAGTGTGAGGATGAGACTCGCACTCCCAAAAGTGGGAACTTGGAATCCTCCGGGACTCCCGCAATTTCAAAGCTCGATTGCAAAGGTCAAAACACCTCGCCTTGATAAGTTCTTTATACTGTTGGAAAGGTCTTGAAGTGTAGATTCGAAAATGGCCTCGCATGAACCATTCGGACATCTGCAGCACAAGTTATGGTTGAAAGAAGGGCCGAGAGTCAAAATGGCAGTTTGACTCCCGACCACTAAAAGTCAAGAATCGACCCGACCCATGCGTGTGCAGGTGGAGTGCGACACACCGTTGGAAAGATCTTGAGGAGAGCTACAAGTTTGCTTTAGACCTCGTCCTAATCAGAATTCTGAGCCGAGAGTTATTAGCTCCCAAAGTACCAGGAGTCCAATTCGGGACAGTTTCGGGACTCCCAAGGACTCCTCCTTGGGAGTCCTGGGATTAAAAGCCATTCGGATGCGGGTGCGGCAAAACAACGCAAAGAATACTATATGGGGGAAGGTGGTGGCTTCCCCCGAGTCCGGGCCATGGTGAGTCAAGTGAGTCCAGGCCGTGGTGAATCAAATGAGTCCGTGTTGCCCGTGGCTTGTCCCAACATCAAGAATGTTTCCGAAGGTGAACTAACCAACTCATGGTTGGTTTTGATGTAGGACCAAGTAGTTAAATAAGTTGTCTCTCTTCCTAGTTTAATCCCGGAACTTTCAGCACACCCCTCTCACCCCCCTTTAGTGCTGGAAGCTGGGAGCGGCACCAAGTTCCAACTACTTCCGCTCTTTAACATAGTTGGACTCTTTGGAATCTAACAAGGAACTTGGGAGCGCGTCACAACTTATGAAAATGAAACAAAATTTAAGACTAACTTAATGAAACATAATGGTTTTTGTTATTGAGGACAATGACCTTGTTTAGGAAAGGGAATAATGTTAACAACCAAAGGAGGATGGTGGAGATGATGGACAGAATTGAAAAATTGTTGACGAAATCCTAAAAGAAGAGGTGGCATTAGTGAATTTACTTAGGATGTGGCAACCACTTGGAAGCTTAACCATAACAAAACATGCACAAGGGAAAGCATGGAGAAAAAAAAAGGTAGGTTAGGGCAATTTTTTTTACTTGTTTAAAATAAGGATAAAAATGAATGTTGTAAAATAAAAACACTTCCATGTTTGCAATTGGGTGGTGAAAATCATGCTTGATGTAAAAGTGAAATTTATGTTGTTTCTTGTTAGTAGGTAGCAAAAAAAGGCACTACTTCCTATTCACAAGAATCACAAGTATTTGCACATGGTTGTTTTTATTGCCACTTAATTAGTTTGTGATTTTTTTTAAAAGGCCTTTATGTTTGGGCAACTAGTCCACAAAAGGGGTTGGATTAGGAAGTTCCTTGTGAATGGGTTTTTTACCTTCTTTGTGACGTAGTTGGACAATGAAAATTAAAGAAAGGTGAGAAGGGATCAAAAGGTTGTAATATTTGGTATTAAAGCAAGTGCAAGTAAAACCTTGGAGACCCCATCTTTTGTTAGTTTCAAAACCATAGATTTCTTTTCTTTTCTTGTTTTCTGTAAAGCAAACCACAACAATGAACCTAACAAAGAAGTTGTGGTAACCCCAAGTCCAGTTCAATGGCAAAGTGCTTAGTGCCAAAGTTGGCCAACAAGGTTTTCACCTGCACACTAAAAAAACCTAACCTCCTATTGGTTTATTTATTATTATTATTTTTGGTAGACTTGCCCTAGCTTGAGTCAAGGATCATTATGTTTAATGATCAAGATAGCGAAAACCTTTTTGGGGGTTAGATATTGTCTATGAAAACAAGGAGCCCCAAAACTCAATCAAAGGTGTTAATACTTGGGATTGACAACACTACTCATGACACCTTGGCCTCCATAGTACAAATGGAACTTCTTAGGGTGTTAGCCAATCATAATCCAATAAAGAGGAAAGAACGTTAATCTCACGAGCGAGGTTTGAAGCCTAATTCTGAACTTGAAAGTTCTAAGCAACAACAAGAGGTCAAACACCAAAGAGATGCAAATAAAAATATTGGTGAAATGACTAAACGTTCAAAATTTCATGGCAAGGATAATATGACCCTTAAATATGTTATGTCCTTCCTAAAATCTTTAAAAGAATTGTTTGATGAAGACTAAAAGGTAGAGCAAGTTAGGATAACCATGGTGATGTTACAATGGAAGGCCAAGGTATGGTGGGGACAAATAAAAGTGAATCATGAAGCCTATGGCCAACCACTAGTGAATACTTGGATAGAATTTTATTTTTTATTATTGCCTAGTATATGTTAAAGGATTATTTTGTACATATGAAAGAAGAGCTAATCCAACTAAAGCAAAATTGACTAGCTATGGGGAATACAAACAGAATTTTGACACTCACATCATTTACTTCTTTTGCCTAGGGAAATTGAATAGAATGTGAATTTTCATAAATTGGTTGGATGACCATATTAAGTTTATTGTTAAGGCTTATAGTCCTAAGACTTTTTCTGAGGCTTATAAGTTAGCCATAAGCTTTGAGACCCGGAATAAAACTTACAAGACAATGAACTTTTTTTAGATGGGGAATAATGTTAACGACCAAAAGAAAAAACAAACAAAAATGAAAAATTGTCAATCAAAATCTGAAGCAAGAGGTGGCATTAGTGAATTTACTTACAATGTGGCAACCACTTAGAAGCTTAGCCACAACGGAACATGCACAGGGAAGCATGGAGAAGAAAAAAAAGGTAGGCTAGAGGATTGCTAATCCCACAACAAGCACTAACACCCAATAGCCACCACCTCTGGCTATGTTTGGTTCAAAACTTTCGACAAATGACATCACAATTGCACATGTAAGTTTCTAGTCCCAAGTCCCAATTTTTTTCAAAAATTTTGACCTTTAGTTTTCTATACTTTCTATTTTCTTCTTTGAACTTGAGTTTGTTAATTTATTTTTTTGCTTACACTTGACTACAAGTGAAACGGGAGCTTTCTTGTTTTCAAAAATCTGTAACTAGTTCTTGAATCTTGTGAGGATCCACTAAAGTGTTGGAAATCAAATGAGGTCTACTTTCCCACTATTGGTTACTTGGCTTGTCAAATTTTGGATATTGTTGGTAGTCAAATTGAAATCAAGCGCATCTTTTCGATTGCCGAGATTTTAACAAAGCTCTACAAATGCCAACTTGGAGCTCGAAATTTAAATCGACTAGTGTTGATTTCCCAAAATTGGCCAAGTGATCCTCATTTTGGTTTAGGACATGACGTTGAATGCCTTGATGATTTTGAGGATTGTGAGGCCAATTTGTTGTAGTAAATAGAAGAAGAATTTGAAGACCACTTGAAAGAGTTTATTGATTATGATGATGCAATAGAAATTGATTTCTAGCTTTACATGGTAGCTACAATTTTGGTAAAAGTTCATTATTTGTTTCTCCATTACATCATGTGATGGTATTCTCTTATGTCATGTGGCCAAAGTTTATAGGTGATCAACTAACAATTTCTATGTGATAGGTGGTCTTCAAACTTGTTGGCATATCAAAGGGCTATTCAACCGATACACCATAATCTTATGGAGCTGATTAAGAGATGATGATATGCAAGATTAAAAAATGCATCTTGACTATTGTTTAGCTGTCTTTGGGGTTTGGGGAATCTAGTGTTTCTATGGCAAAGCAACGTCGGTTGGGATTTGAGGAATATGGAGTTTTTGTGGGGTAACATTGTTCTTGCAAACATATGAGCTTTGGATTTGAGGAATCTAGAGTTTCTATGGGGCAACAAATGTACAGGCATGATGCCATTCTAAACACTAAGAATATCTTAACCACAAGGGCTTCACAAGACTTTATGCATGTATGTATCAGGCAAATGATCTACAAAAGAGATGTAATTAAGATTGGCATTGGAAATTTGACTCACATTCCAGATTTCAATCTCACATTGACATTGAAAACAAAATCTACTTCGATACTGAAATTCATATCATGATTCATGATTAGTGTTTATGCAATATCTATGTACAAAATTTCTGGATTAGCAAAATTGTGTACATATATATGGACATTATATTTGTATTCTGGCAAAATTATGTTTACACGTATACATCCTGAATCTCCTTTCTACATCCTGAATCCTAAGCACCTCCACTTTGGTAAAGGGAAAAGGCATTGAACTAAAATCTAATATGTACACATTTTCATTTTACTAAACTAAGTTTTTAGTATGGGTTAAGCGTTTAGGGTTTAGGGTTTTACCCGGATTTTACCCTAAAACAGGGTGTATAATGGACTTAAACGCTACCCTAATCCTAATTTTTTTTTTAAATACCTGAAACTTATGCTAATTTTTAAAAATGATAAATTTGTAAAAATATTTCATATAACCTATCCCTCAGGTATATCAAAACCAATATACCCACACAACACTGGAAGGAACCTGAGTAATTATCAT
>Ga0209208_10006090_pt1 | contig 16669 bp, 12 predicted proteins | sample S1TSphfallax_3_FD_187694 | JGI IMG/M metagenome (GOLD analysis project Ga0209208, IMG submission 187694) | Host-associated microbial communities from peat moss isolated from Minnesota, USA - S1T2_Fd - Sphagnum fallax MG (SPAdes) (version 2) | ecosystem: Host-associated > Plants > Peat moss >...
TAGAATACATTCAATACACAATTGTGGACCCCTTATGCCTAAAATATGTATAATACATTTGGAATATTCATAGGGCTATGACTCATTTGGTGACATTTGCAACTAATGGTAGGTAGAGGGGTCTTCTTGGATGGAAATTGTAATGAAAGTTATCCAAATGAAAGGATGAAATAATCCATTAGTCATAAGTTAGTCATAGAGTAGTTGCAAGCGGCTTCAAATGCAAACAGTAGTTGTAGATATAACCAACAGTAGTTGTAAATGTCAAATAGTCACAACTAGTCACAAATTCGTTGGTTGCAAAATCACAGATTTCTACTAGTGATGGGAGGTGATGCAACTGCACTTGCGATGTTTGTGGCAGCTCCATCCCAAGTGTATACACAACTGGCTGCACTACATTCCAAGGTTTAACAAATATGTGGACATCCATTATGTGTCCAATAAAAAATTCCACCTTCAATGCTCCAAATTGCTTAAAAGGAAAATGTGATAGTTGTGGAATTGACATGTTAATCACCTACTCTAATGAAGATGACCAAAGGATTGACAAAATGATGTCTTTGAAGTGTTACGAGAAAGTATTCCATGGGAAAACAAGAGCATGCCTTGATAACAAGGTCTAAGGCTATAATACAAGGATATTACTACCCAAGTCTTCCTCTCTTGCCTAAAACCTAGGTTGTAAGAATTTATTACACACAATTTTGTTACACACTTCCAATAATAGCAATATAAAACTTGTCTTGAGAACTTCTTGCATGAAAGTTGCATGTCTATCATAGACTTTGCAAAAAACTACACATTCCAAGACTTTAATGAGATACAAGAAATGCATTGGCATTCTTTTTAGCTAACCAAATTTATTTGGATTTTCTACCAATGGAATCATGCCTACATATTTAATCCCAATTTAGGTGCAAAGAAGTGGATCATAAAATACCATCATTGGATTTTTTATGGCATTAAACAGGACACTTTATTTGTTCAACATTATTTCAAGCAACATTGGTCACAACTGACTAACTGTGGCCTTTACTACAATGAGCATTTAGTCTAGTCAGATGGGTGTGTAGTTCAATTTAAGTCTAGGCAAACTTGGTACCATGTTGTAAGATATGTTTTTTAACTGAGCTCCTTAAACTTCCATGCACAATTTCTATTTTTCAAGCACAATTCATCCATTATTGTTATGATTCATGCCTTCACATATTTATTTTTCTTTTATTTTAGTTGGTGGTATCAGTCAAAAACTAGATATCATGTCCACCTACCACATGGCTGTAGAATGGTTTGGTCCTATTTCAGTAGTGGTCATGGAAAAGGTGTCCATAATGGGGCCGATGTTGTCTTGAAGCAAGAGATATGACAGGAACAAATGAACATGTATAGTGTGTAGTTCCAAAATGTTGTAGATGTTGTTGCATTTTGTGAAAGAAAGCAAAATGAACAACATGTTACCTACCTAAATGTAAGGAAGGATGTGGTTCAATACTTTCATCTAGTAAGGCCTAAAGATGTGGATCATAGAACAAGCTAGGATTGCAAGATGATTGATAGTTCTTGGTACATGCACTCTATGGGATATGTTTCCCATTTGAATAGTACTTTACTAAATGTGAAGGACTTTGCTTCTTTTGCCTTGAATGCATGGATGACAACTTTGATTTTTGCAATGCCCAAACACATGTGATGCCTTGGAGACTACTAACATTGGAACCTGTCAACATTGCCCAGGTATGTAGGTTTAATTTCAACATTTGTTATTAGTATATTTTTTCATGTTTTGGATGGGCATATTTTAATTTTGGGTTTTTTTGTTTTCAATTTCATGTCTAAGATTTATCCTTAAAGAAGTATTGATTTCTTGATTTTATTACATAGGTGTGTACAACCGTGACTAAAATTGATGGTGATTTGGAATCTGAAGCTATAAGGGTTGAATTGGGTGATAATTTTGTTGTCATATCTAATGACTTGGAAAATGGGGATCCTTTTTTTGTTGTTCTTTGCAACAACCCATTGCATATGTGTGAACAGACCTTTGAAAACAATTGGAGAAACACTTGGTATCAAGGGGGTATGATTTTGGGAGGTGTGTGGTATGATAAAGTGTCCCACCAACAAGGTACAAACATTTCATACAAGTTACTAATAGATTATGGGCCAACATATGTGTACTCTCATCTTGTGGTAGCATCAAAATTTCCCATGTTTCCATCTACTACACAAAAGGGTGTTCAAAGGTTTTATGTCTTTGGGAGTAGGGCGCATGGCTTTTTCATTTGCAATTGTGTGCAATTATATGCATACTTGATCCAATTGACTTTGTGCCCCTTTCGTTGGGCCAACCAACCTTGTAAAAAAACTATTCAATACTACCCATTGTCAAGGGGGTGGCCATAAACAACATTGAATTTTTATTTTTGTTTATTGGGAACAATTACTTGTGACTTTCTTACTAAAATGACCATTTTGTAGAATTTAATAATATTTCAATTTTTATTACTAATACATCCTTTTATTCTTGGGCACATATTTGTGCGTCACATCTGAAGAAGGTGTCAATTTCCTCTCTCGATAATCTAGTCGGAAGGAATATAATCAAAGGTGGGTTCCTATCTTTTGTGGATTCTTTCCTTTGCATTTTATATGATGGAAATGTAAATTGAACCATCAGTTAATGTACATTTTGTATTCATTTTTCGTGTTTCAATGGAATTAGTTAATGCTTGCTCTAGTGAACTCGATGTTGAAGATGTAGCACCAAATGATGTAGAGCAGGTATATTATTATCCTAGACTGGTGGACCACTTGGAGCTGAGGCCCATTGAAATTTCTACATCCTTTGGCCCTGAAATTGAAACCCAATTGGCTGCAGCTGGTGGCATAGAAGTTTTGCATGATGTGGGCCCTCTTATGTTTTTTCTACTTACGAAGCTTGGCATTTCACAAGAAAGTGCAAAGTCTTTCGGTTTTGCCTATTATAGGTTCCAAGAAATTACAAACACTTTTAGTTTTGCTAACAAAGCTCCACATTTCGAACTTGTTTTGCAAAAGATTCCAAGGATTTCGAGTTTGGTGAATGCCAATTGCTAAGGTGACGTAACAACTTTAGGTTTTTCCAAGGGTGATGTGCAAGAAATGATAATGACTTTTGTTTTTCTTGCACATACCCTGTAGGAAAAACTACCTACGTTACAGGTGAGTGACTGTCATTTGATTTTCAACCTAAATGGTGTTATTGTTGCTACAGGTGAGGGTCAAATTAGAACTTGCCTAGTGGTTTCTAAGGTCTGGCCTTAAGGAATTCATGTCCACTTGTGTAAAAAACTGTACGATGTACATATGGTCTTCGGCAATGAAGAGAAACTTTTTGAAGCACTTGGAAATTATCGCCAAGAAAACTGGCATTCACCTTTCATCTTATAGGATAGTGGACCAATCACTTTGCTTTAGAAATGATCACTTCTTACTTCAAAAATTAGACAAGCCAGTTTTCCACAAAAACATTTTTTTTTTTGTTCAATTTCTTCGTATGATGTTTGAAAATACCTTGCTGATAGATGATATGCTTCACAACAATTTGTTTAATCCTCCTTTTAGTGCCATTTTTTGTAGACGTTCCACAGGTCGCACAATGATATTAATTACCTACTCCAACCCATTCTTCTTTATTTGGAATTTATGCATTCAACCAAAATGTGAGTTTATAAATTTGTAAAGTTGAATCCTTTTGGTAACATTATAGATGTGCTTCCTAATGACCCTTAGTATGTAGAATTGATAGCTTTGTGTTTTGCAAAATGTGATGAAACGTTTTGTAACAAAATGAAATCAAGATCTCTAAATAAAGAGAAGAACTATTTTTATTTATTTATTATGGAATCATTATGTATGGATGGTTTACTAATTGAATTGTGATGGGTGCATGCTTTATCTTTATTGGTGTTTTTTTGCCAAATGTATTAGCATCCAATGTAAAGATTGTTCCACATGACTTTCTCTCCCGTAAATGTCCACTAGTTCTAACTTGATAATTGGGCATTTTGCAAACATATTGTTAGTCTTTCATAAATTGTTTTAAAATTTCAATGAAAATGGCTTGGTGGCCATTAAGCGCCTCATGCACATAGTTCAATAGTTCCTTTGTATTTCAATGACTTTTCTAAATGTCATTTTTTTCCATTTATTGTTAGCTTGCCTAGTAGATGCCTAATGTTTTCTTGCATAATTTTTTCCAAATATTTAACTTAAAAAAATATTTATTGTTAGCACATGGACATTTCACTCTCAATTTATTATTGTAAATCTTTATAACTCATTATCCTTTCCCACATGTTTAGTTCATTTTGTTGACCAATTTTTTTGTTGTTTTAGTTCAATGTTTCATCTAAGCCAACTACAATGGTCAAATGTAGTTCAATGCATTCATGTCTACATTCATCGTCTCTTGAACTAAAAAAATTGTTGGTTTTCAACGTCAATGGTGTGTTGTGTTATTTCCACCATTGGTTGTTCTGTAAAGGGATGTTAAAGTGTTTGGAAAAAATGTTGACAAGACCAAAACGAAAGTTAGAACTGGAGTGGAAAATCATCTGAATAAATCATTTCAAAAGTTTCATAATGCAATTTGATCTTGTATGAAACCTGAAGATGTATTGGAAGTTCTTCCCATGCTCATGGTTGAAAGTTTTTTGGATCAATTCATTTTCATTTGGGGACGTGAACAATGCTCCCAAACATCTAGTGAAATTTCACCCATGTCCCATTATTACTTAAAGGATTTGAAACATGTTTATTATGCTTGTCATGGGAAAGATTATGGAGAGGATCAAACATTGTTAATTGATGATGAACCCAACAAGGTGTTTTGAAATCCGAAATGGACTAAACTTTTTCTTGAATCATTCAAGGGATAGATGTTGTTAAAGAAAAAGGTGCAATGGTTGGACTTGCCATCCCATTTGTGGCCACCCTTGGTTGGATTGCCATTGGTAAAAAAAATTCAAATTCATTATGATTGTATGGTCAAGTATTTTAAGCCTTGTTTAAATTCTTTGTTGCCATGAGGTCCAATTTGTATCTAAAACATTTAATGAAGGTTGTTCAATTATGTATTATACAACATGAATTACTAAAATTCACAACTTTTTCTCATGTTATGTGAATTTTTTAATTGTTGCAACTTCTTTTCATCTTGTTTTAGGTTTGGTGGCCACCACACCTCAAGGTCGAGAATGATCTTTTTAATATTGAATAATGTTTTTGTGATTTATATAAATTGCATTCCATTAATTCATCATTCAAATTTTATTTTATTTTTTTAAACAACCTACCATGGTGTCCTTAAAGTTTAATTTGTATAACTTGGAATGTAACTCGTAGTTATTCAAAAGCTTTTTCTTGTGATTAGCAAATTTTGTCATGGTGGCCACTAGCTCATTTACAATTGAAAGACTCAAAAATTTAACATTGGAATTTGTGTGTTGGCATTTTCAAACTTTTCTAAAGTCCTAAATAAATTACATATGTGTTCTAATCTAGTATATTTAAAGTAAACATATGGTCTAGTCCTATACATTTTGGTACATGTGTAATTTGTACATTTGTTACATATTGTTAGTACATTTGATACATTTTAGTGTGCTTATAATACTATGTTATACACCTTGGCTTATATTACTTAAATCAAGTACCAAGGAACCATTTGCCTTTCCTCTTTCAAAAACATAAACCCTAAGTCTAGTGCCAATATTGTCCCATTTCAAAGCAAACATTAATACGAAGATGACCTTAATTCCGCCTTTTATATTTCAAATTATGTATTTCAATTCAATAGATGGCTTTTAGGTTTAAAACATTTTTTGAGGTTGTTTTTTTTATCAAAATCTGAATGCAATCCATTTTAGTTTTTCCCATTTTTTTATATTTACATATTGAATAAGGAGATGTATTAAAACATTGGGATTAATAATCCATTTAAGTGTATATAATTTGACTTGGAGGTTGACCAACATTAACAAGAATTTGTGCAATAAGACCTTTCATGTAGTTTATTAAGATTCATTACTAGGCCATGGGACTTAATTGGAGGGATATAAGATCATATAATGTGAAGGCATCTTCTTGGTGTGTAGGTAAGTTGACGTAAGTCGAAGGTGTTTGTCGAGGATCCAAAGAATGTCATGGTGACTCTTTTAAAGTCTATGAATGAATGGGCCCAAGAGAAATACCATTGTTGGTGGTGGTTGCCATCAATTTTGAGATTATTAGATGCATTAGAAAGATAATGTTTTTGAAATTGTGTTTGTATCTTTGGTGACTCTACTACAAGCAAGTTAAGGTGCACAATGTCCATTTTCAAACCAAAAGACCAACACTGTAATTTAGCAAAAAAATGCCATGGTTCCATATTTAAATCAAAGGTTTGAAATGACAAGCAGTAGTTTGGGCATGAACAATTTGACACACCCATGCCACTAGCAAACTGGAACAAGCCATAGATGATTCATGTAGCACTTTTAACATGTACACTTGCAAATTGGATGGTAGTATTTTTCTTGTAGGGGTTGTCAAACAAATGAAGAAATAAACAACAAAGTGGGTGGTATTGTTCTTAAATCTAAAAGTAGGTTTCATTACATTTGATGTGTACTTTCCAAGCAACACATACATTGAAGCAACCTAAAAATGTGTAACAAGGGAAAATTAGGCTATGGTTGATCTAAAATGTAGAAGGCTAGGTTGTAGCAAAAAAATGTTATCGAATCATCTTATAATAAAATTGCATCAAGTTGACCTTAATGCATTGGAAGGCCATAACATCTTAGGCTTTGACCTTGTTGTCTAACTCCATCACTTGCAAGTTATGTATCCATCTACCATCATGGGCTGTGAATAATATTTGCAACCATTGATCTCATGATTGCAACTGATTGAAAATATATATATCTAAAAAATTGAAAAGATTAACAAACTTAAACTATAATATATGGTGAATGCAAGTTAATTAATTACACTTTTATTGCATTATCAAAAAGCTAGGTTGGGTTGAAACTGAAAGCAATTGGCAACCACAAAGGTTTTGGGCATGTGCCAAGGATCTACGACTTTTTTAGAACTAGTTTGTACATTCTAATTTTCACACATCCCCAAGCCACATGTCATTGCATATATCCCATGACCTAATTCAAGATGAATCAATAGGTGGTTTTTAAATTACAATTTGGATGCACTCCATTTTGATTTTTCCCATTTTTTGTAATTAATGGTAGATTGAATTGGGATAAACAAATACATGGCTAGCAATGTGTTGCCATTGACTCAACAACTAACCAACATCAATGGTAACTTGTGTTCATACTTGACCTTTTAGGTAGCCATATATCATGCCAATTGAAAGGTTAAAGATGAGGCACTTGGTGAATCACCTAGAGTTATTCCTTCAAGGTTTTCATATTTCATGTACACTTATTTGTAATCTTTTGTCTACATTCCCATTTTAAAGGCTCATGTAAAAGTAAGTTTTCAATTTCATAGTAAACATTGTATCTTGTTTTGACAAAGCCTCAATAATTTTTTTTGCAAGGCAAGTTTTAAAGGGATTAATAGAAAGGAGGAAGCAAGTCAAAGGTTGGGCATTAAAGCGCATTTAAAAAATTCTTAATAAAATACCAAAAGCTAGACATTTAAAAGGAGGCCTTTTACTGCCAATGTTCAAGTTCTTCATGAATAAATTTGGGAATCCTTTCATTTTCCCTATTGTTGTTATCTACATGTCAATATAAAATAGTTGTTGGGTTGTGCTATTTTAATGTGCTTTGTGTTTATAAGTTGTGTTGGGTTTAAGTCATGACATCATACATATAAATGTTTAGAGTTTTCAAATTCTCATTTTTATGCAAAGCCAATTGTAAGGCTAGTCACTTCACAAGTACTCAAGTTACCTTCTAATAATTAGATCATATTTGTAGTTCTCTTATTAGGTTATTCATTTGGATTTGTGGCTTTCACATTTCTTATCACCCAACCTATAATATAGTGGAGGTTGTCATTCCAAGTGTTATATCTATTGTGCATTAATTATGGCAATTTAAATGATGTGCAGGGGCATGAGATCGTACAAAACATAGATGAGTGAGAATTTGGATGGATAACATGTTTTGGAGATAATGTATGTATGAGGTTGTGCTAAAAGTTCTTGCAACATAATTTGTCTACATAACTTTTTCTAGAACCCATAAGTCACTTGACCCCATTTTTCATAAATTTGAAGGTTTTGCAATATAACCATGATGGATAGATCATATATGGCAACACAAATTCCATCTTGATACATACAACAATTGATAGTGTAATAGTTGCTAAAAACAAAACCATTATAGGTTGTTATACATAGGTTTACCCACTTTATTGCACTATTTTGTTGTCACTATTTAGGAAGGTCTTATTATTATTCTTTGACTTTGGCATAGAGCAAGTAAAGTAAAAGAGTAGTCAAATGTAGACATGCATATTTGCAATCCATGGATATACTTAGAATGTACATGGTCATATGCATCACAAACATTAAATATACAAACTACATCATGGAGGTGACAAATTAATTATATAGTACACTCAAGTATAGACATACAAAATCACTATATAAAATGGATATGACATACCACACTTTGAAGTACATATCTGCATTTTTATAATGTAAATATTATGTAATGGAGATGACATACTACTCATACTTCTTTGCAAAAAATGTTCATGTGTCAAAGGTTGAAAATGCAAAGGTTTCAAGATTCAAGTTGAAATTTTATCTTTATTTGTTGTCATTGGGTAACAATTTGCGTTACATCAAATTATAGTAGAAGTGCAAAATGCATGTTTAAATTTTCTATCACATAAGGGGCAAATGTCAATCCAAGCATATTGTTTTTGAACATATAATTGGTTATAAAATTATCAATGAACAAATTAAGTGATGGCAAGGTTCTATGTACAAAATACAATTCTAATGCTTTTGTTTTTACATTTTCATTATATAAGGTTTGGACAAAGTATGTAATGATCAGAAAACATAAACTTGACCTAGGTTATAAAATGCATATAATGTTCTGACCCATGTATAATTTAGCCATCTGATCCATGGTTTAGGTTATATTTGACCCAGGTTATATTTAACCCATGTATAATTCAACCATTTGACCCATGGTTCAAGTTATATTTGACCCATGTATAATTCAGCCATCTGACCCATGGCTCAAGTTATATCTGACCTAGGTTATATTTAACCCATGTACAATTTAGTCATCTGATCCATGATTTAGGTTATATTTGACCCATGTACAATTTAGCCATTTGACCCATGGTTTAGGTTATATTTGACGCATGTACAATCTGACCCATGTATAATTCAGCCATTTAACCCATGGCTCATGTCGCAACCCCACTTTGAGACAAGTGTGAAGATGAGACTCGCACTCCCAAAGGTGGGAACTTGGAGTCCTTCGGGACTCCCTGAAACTTCAGAGCTTGATTGTAGGGGTCAAAACACCTTGCCTTGAAAATTTCTTTATACCATTGGAAAGTTCTTGAAGTGTAGACGTCGAAAATGGCCTCACATGAACCATTCCGACATCTGCAGCACAAGTTATGGTCGAAAAAGGGTCGAAAGTCAAACTGTCAGTTTGATTCCCGACCACTAAAAGTCGGAAATCGACCCGACCCCGGTGTGTGCAGGTGGAGTACGACACACTGTTGGAAGCTCTTGAGGAGAGCTACAAGTTTGCTTTAGACCTCATCCCAATCAGAGGTTTGAGCTAGGAATTATGAGCTTCCAAAGTCTTGGGAGTCCAAACCAGGACAGTTTCAAAACTCCTCCTTGGGAGTCCCGGGACTAAAAGCCACTCGGATGCGGGTGCTGTGGAGCAATGCAAAGAATAATATATGGGGGAAGGTGGTGGCTTCCCCCAAGTTTGGGCCGTGGTGAATCAAATGAGTCCGTGTTGCCCGTGGCTTGTCCTAACACCAAGAGTGATTTCGAATGTGAACTAACCAACTTGTTGGTTAGTTTTGATGCAAGACTGAGTAACTAAATAAGTTGTCCCTCTTCCTAGTTTAATCTCGGAGCTTTCAGCATGCCCCTCTCACCCCCTTTAGTGTTGGAAGTTGGGAGCGGCACCAAATTCCAACTATTTCCGTTCTTTAACATAATTGGACCCCTTTTTGGGTCTAACAAGGAACTTGGGGGCGCGTCAGCTCAAGTTATATCTAACCCATGTACAATCTAACCCATGGTTATGATTAAAGGCAATTTCATTATCCATGGCCTAATTCCTAAACACATGATGAAATTTGGTTCAAAATGAAATAAGTACAATACATCAAAGTGCTTTAGGTGCCTTTGTTAACATTGATACTTAAAATACAAAAAAACTTGTTTATGGCCAAAGCCATATTTACATAGTTAATCTCTAAGATCCCCAAGCGTAACAATATAAAAAATGGAGCTTGATCTTGCCTCTAAATTCTATGAAACATATGCCAATATGCAATCATTTGCATATGGCTAAGCTAAATATCCTACAAACCAAATAATGTCAAGAATAGGTCTACACTCTACACTTCTATAATTGCACTCAAAAAACAAATTAAACCAAATTAATGACAACTTGAACTTACTTAGCATCAAGTGCAACAAAGAATAAATAGAATCAACATTATGAATGTCACCTCTAGCCTAGCCATGAACTTATAGTTTCAATATGGAAAACTCAAATTTGCACACACCATTGTCCTAGCTAAAACACATAAACTTATGCATTCTCCAAGTTTGATTGGATAACTTTAGGGCATGTAGCATAGATAATTTGCATGCTAGGACTAAATCAATAGCAAGAAAAACAACTTGTGAATTTATTAAACACAATTATTTTCACCGCGTCCCCATTTTTGGTAGTAGGTATTAGACACAACATAATCACCACTTTCAAATGTGCATCCCCATGCACATGTGAATGCCTCTTGCACACATGTTTTATCCGTTGGCATTGTAAAATGTAGAATCCACCCCTTTTTCATTGCCTTCTTCTATTACAATAGCAAAGTTGTCCCCAATCTATAGGAGGTCAGCCATCCCCTGTCCATCCTATAAGCCTTCCAAACCCATCTCTTCATCTTCCTCCATGTTGGCATGTACAAATTGTGTGTCTTTAGGGCAAAGTTTGATAATCTTCCATTCAAAGACATGGTGTTGATTTAAACAATGCTACCAATCCCTTTCAAAACATGATGTGCAAACACATGCAAAAGGCCTTATGACGCGCTCCCAAGTTCCTTGGTAGACCCACTTGAAGGTTTAACTATGTGGAAATGCGGAAGGAATTGGAACTTGGAGCCGCTCCCAACTTCCAGCACTAAAGGGGGTGAGAGGGGCGTGCTAGAAGTTCCGGGATTAGACTAGGAAGAGGGACAAATTACTTAGTTACTCGGTCTTGCATCCAAAACCAACCACAAGTTGGTTAGAACTCATTCTACACCCTTTTGGTGTTGGGACAAGCCACAAGCGACCTTAGACTCAGTTGACTCACCACGGCCCGGACTCGGGGGAAGCCACCACCTTCCCCCATATAGTATTTTCTGCGTTATTCCGTGGAGGCTACATCCGAATGGCACTTTTTCCCAGGACTCCCAAGGAGGAGTCCCGAAACTGTCCCTAGTTCGACTTTTGAGACTTTGGGCATCCATAACTTCTTGCTCAGACCTCCAATTGGGATGAGGTCTAAAGCAATCTTGTAGCTCTCTTTGAGAGCTTTACAACACCATGTCGCACTCCTCCTGCAGACGTTGGAATCAGGTCGATTCCCGACTTTTAGTGGTCGGGAGTCAGACTGCCAGTTTGACTTCCGGCCCTTCTTTTGCCTATAACTTGAGCTGCAGATGTCCAAATGGCTCATGCGAGGCCATTTTGGACATTTACACTTCAAGACCTTTCCAACGGTATAAAGAACACCTCAAGGAGAGGTGTTTTGCCCTCTGTTGTCGAGCTCTGAAGTTGCGGGAGTCCCGGAAGACTCCCAATTCCCACTTTTTGGGAGTGTGAGTCTCATCCTCACACTTGCCTCAAAGTGGGGTTACGACACCTTACTACAAGCTTGCTTGGGTCCAAGATAAAAATACATGAATATAGTGGGATATACTAGAACTAGAAATGTTATCACAAGGATATAAATTACTTATATCAATATGCTTATGTTTAACATTCCAAAAAACCCTAGATATTGTTCCTTAAGAAATTTCATAAGATGAAGGTACACGAGATGACATTGTGTTGGTAAAAAATTGTATACAATTTTTCGCATTTTGTAGCCTCCTCTCTAGATTATGAATTTGGTGTGTTGGTTTGATTCCACATTTTGACATCTAGTCCCAATGCATCATAAAACAATGTTGCACGAATAAAGTGTGTTGTCAATTGTGTTTCCTTGATGATTTTTTTGTCATCATTTTTTTGTCCAATAGTTTGGTTTGCATTGAATGTGATGTGAACCAAAATGGTAATTTGAAATGAATGCCAATGCATGGATTGAATCTCATTTTGCATTTCAAAACTATAATTCTCTGCAAAATCAATTTGAGACAAGATCGTATCTAGAGGAAAATTATCCATATTCAACCTACAATGCACATCTTCCCACCTTGTAATGAAATTGTGGGTCACAAACCTTTGTAGGTTTGGTTGTAAGTAGTTCAAGAATGTGAAAGCTAATGTTTCTATGAAGCACTATTTAACCCTCTCTTTAAGATTTCCATCTTGACCTAGCCCAATGATCTTTTGTTGAAAACATCTCCATGAAACTAGCCACTCATTAAAATGCAAAGATTCCTTGGGGGCAAATAGGTAAAATGTTTGCTCCACATTGATGATAATTTCCCATTAAGCATTCCAATTTATTCCATTCTTGAAACTTTGGCTTGGGACAAAGACAATTTTCCCACAACATGGTGACCCTAAAATACATCTTACCATGGGCTTAGCAATGCAAATTGGAATCTGTAACTTTGTAAACATAACACTCACACCCACAGACATTAATTAACAACATTTGACAACCTTTTTTGGCATCTTTCATGTTGTTTATGCCCTACCTCAACAAGTCCAACTCCATGTGATATTTGCGACAACAAACATTACGTTCTTTGTAAGGTTTTATAAAGAAAAGTTTCAGAGCCTCAAGCACCTATTGTCCAATGTTTGCTTCTGGATGGGGAGCTTTGAAACATAAGAAAAATAAATCTACAAACAATTATGCACAAATTAAGGGCCCATTTCTATGGCTTTCTGAAATAAATGCAAAATGAATGCAATAAAATTACAATAATTATTGAAACTAGATATCAATTCACCTAACTTTCAAGCAAGAAATGAGTTGCACATTTTTCATATTGTTTGGGTCTAATGTGCTTGTGAACAACATCTTTTTGTTGGGGCTAACTTTTGTTTATGTAATCCACCAAAAGCAAACCATATTTTTGGTTTCTTCATTAAATCCATTGAGCCTTTTCTTCCTTCAAAAAAGGGCCCATGCGGATGCCCCAATAGCTTGAAGAGAGCGACATCACTCAATGGCACAATGAAGGTTACTTCTTTTAGTACCAAGTATTTTGGAAATCCCACCCACATCAGATGCATGTGTGTCAACAACTACATCCAATAAAATATTTTTCCAAACCAACAAACTATTTGATTAGGACCTCTTAACTTAATTCAATTCTTTTCTAAAATTTTGAATGCAAGTTAACTACATTTTTGTTTCATGAGGCTTAAGATAATACTCTAGTAAGATCACTACAATAGTTTCATGTTCAAGGACTTTCACTAATACATCTTGCTTATTGCCATGACCCACAATTTGTCCAAATTCCTGCCAACAAACTAACAATTTTCAAAGCAAGCCTATTGACATCCCTAGGGTTTAGCTTTTCATGAGGGTTTGACTTAACTGTATTGTATAAAAGGTTTTGATCCCTTTCATTAAATTGCCTTAATCTTATTTTTTGATGTTGTTGGCAAACCCTAGTAGTTTCTTTAGCATTGACTACATTTACAACTTCTGCTTCTACCAATTTTGTAGCTTTTGCAGCTACTATTATTGCCTGCCCCTACATTCGATCATGGTCTATGGTTTCCCCATTTTTTTTTAGTATTGCCCATTTTTGAAAATAATCATACCTGCCAACATCATAACAAAGGTCAAAATATGATCAACAAAACACATGCTAATCACCAACCTATAAAGCCCATGCAACTAGTTTCTTACTCTTTAACAACTTGGCTTTCATTTCTAGTCCCTAAAATCACAAATGTCAACCTACCAAACATTGTCCATTCTTTTTTTATTTCATTGCATGGAATTACAAGTAAACTAATTATGCAAAATGTTAAAATTATGCACATCCTAAAAAACTGTAAACAAATTAACAAATGCCATGATTAATGTTCATATAACAAATAGCCACCTATTTCATCTATAACTTATTAACTTGTTGACATAATTCATAAACATATAGTGGTTTGGTCAATTGGAATAAATTGTTTTGATGAGGTACTTTGGATAGACAATCAAAAGCTTTTTCTTCTCCCAATTTTGCAGCCTATGTAGCCCTTGTAGTTGGCACTGGTCTTGAATAATATTTTTTTTTTGTGCTTGAATCCTACAATCACACATGTACATATTCTAGCAATCATTAGTAAAAGAATGAATTGCCTTGGGTACATAGTAGTATAAAACATCAATAGATACTAATGTACTTTGAATGTAGACATGTAGAATGTACAAAGTCATTTATCAAGTGTATCGAAAGTGTACAATGTATACATATTGGAAATGACATTAACATATTACTCAACTACATGCATGTATACTTGCAACAAATGGACATACACACAATATATATAAAAATCACAAACCTCAAGTGTATATGGCCATATGGATCATGGACCTCAAGTGTACAAACTATGTAATGGAGATGACATACTACACTTTCACGTACACACATGTATATTGTAGTATATGGACATACATAGAATTTATAAGGTCATACATATGAATGTATAGACATGTGTTCTCTATTCATGATATGGAAGGTGAATATATAGGATTGTATTAAGAAGAGACTATATTCTAACAACATACAATATTTTCAATGTGAATCATAGTTACATAATGTACCATGTGGAGTCATGATCAATCATGATACTCACATGATACATGATGTTTACAAAAAAAACATCATGATGACTATTTAGGAATACATCATGTGTTTGATTAGAGTATTGAAAATGATGATTTGATCACCATATTAAGATACTAAAAAAACCACAACTAGCCTACAAATGGCAAATCATTTCACATGGTTGTACGATGGATGGGTAATTACCACATATTGCCTTGACAATGTCATGTTTGGTTAGTTCCTAATATATCACCATAGGTCACCTATTCACACCATAAACAAAAACTAGAACCTTAATATCACAAAATCAAAACCCAAGTATCATAACTTGACACAAAATTGACAATTGCACGTTTTCAATTTAGTAATTTGGAACTTTGGATCACTAATACTATGAGGTTTCCATCATTATTAAATATTGTTGCAATAAAGGAGCACTCAAATGGAGACATTTACCATATACCATGTCATAATTGAACCCCAACTTGTAGATTATTTAAGACCTGCACATCAAACACATATTGAAGAGCTTTACAATATTTCTTCTTGAAATGTTTACATGATTGGATGTAGTTGCCACAAAAATATATAGACCCCTTGTGCAAATCAAATGGCAAGGGAATTTTGGGAGTTCATCTTACTAAAGCTCTTGGTCTTATAGGTCAATGAATTATACTAGGAGCATAACCATTCAACCCCCTTGTAGATCATGACATTCATAAGTTTCCATATAATGCAAAAGGAGTAAACGAAATTCCTAAGTATTACCTTGGACTTTCCCAAATGTTTGAACAACATTTTGAACAATGGTTTTTAGATAGACTTCTCATGTGAGTTGATAGATCATTTTTCAAACAAGGTGCAAAATTTGGGTTTTGCATACAAGGACACAAGGATAAGAAAATTTACCACAATGAATATGAAGTGGAATCACATCACTAATTGAAAACTACCTCACAAGCTCCCATGTTTGTAATGGAAATAAATAAATATATATGATGTATAAATATTTCATTTGGCCCCATGTACTAAAAGTTGCACTATGGAAGGATCATTTCCATCTAACCCAAACCATTTCAACCTTGAATGTTTCAAAACCATTGGAACAAAAACTTGGAAAAACACAAATTCACTTGGTTCATATGACAAAGTCCCATTTTTTTCACGAGTTGTTTGATTACATCTCCTATGTACTCAACTATATGCATCAAGTTTCAACCTTCAACTTACAACCACTACTAGAAATCTTGTCATTTGCAACCAATCACTATGCAACTCACATGCAACTAATTATCGTTTGTAACTACCTTGATCATATTTGCAACTACAAATTTGGTATTGTATAATTTTTGGGCCATACGGTTGTGTGTGCAACTAACATGCAACTAAATCTATACAACATGGACACGTGTCATAAAAATAATGGCCTAAACTTATA
>Ga0209208_10006091_pt1 | contig 16668 bp, 15 predicted proteins | sample S1TSphfallax_3_FD_187694 | JGI IMG/M metagenome (GOLD analysis project Ga0209208, IMG submission 187694) | Host-associated microbial communities from peat moss isolated from Minnesota, USA - S1T2_Fd - Sphagnum fallax MG (SPAdes) (version 2) | ecosystem: Host-associated > Plants > Peat moss >...
CCTAATTAACTTTTTTAAAGCCTCTAGGGCGACATTGCGGAAAGGTAGACTCCGCAGTTCTTCTAAAAATTCATCGGAGAGAATAGCAATACTTAGTTTATTTAATCCAGCTGAGGCAAAGATGTCTATGACTTGGTCACTAACTATGCCTTTGGAGATAATCTACCGCACAACAGCATCTATATCTTCTAGACTCTTACCCCCAAAGGTGGTGTGTTTCACCATGGCCGCTCTAATCGCTTGGAAAAATCCCACCTCATCCCGCAGAGCGATCGCACTTTGAATAAGACCATAGCGATCGCTGGTATTGGACTTGCTACCAGTCAAATAGCTAGCTCTGCCATCTTAGTGGAAATAACCCTTTACATTACCAAACTCAAGTATTTTTTGAGAGTTTAGGAATAGGCATACTTTGTGCCGTACTAACCTATATCTTGCTTCGCATCTTTCGCCGCTAATATGTAAATGTGTTTTTGGTACCAGCTGCCCTGTTGCAGATTTACATAGGTGGAGTTAGACGGATATGTTGTTTGATCAGCAAAAATAAATTTGGAAGGGTTTTGCGTCATTCCAGCGATCCCAAAATTCATGAAGAATTATGAACTCCACTCGGAGCAATGATCCCAATGTCGTGAAACCCTAAATTGAGAATTGCTGTTGTTTGATAGGGATCTGTGATTGCTGACCTCAGAAGTGACGCTGCTTTAATTTACTTTACGCTCACGCCACAATTAGATACCTTGGCTTAAACCCCTTGTACACTTTCAAACCACTTAACAATTCCATCAGCTAGGATTTTCACCGTTTTCTGCTGTACTTTGGGGTCCATGATCTGCTCAAATTCCGCCGGATTACTCATAAAACCCAGTTCTAGCAGCACCGATGGGGCAATAGCCGGGCGTGTCAGGGCTAGGTTGTCCCAAAATACACCGTAGGAACGTCTACCCAGGTTTTCGACCGTATAATTATGCATAAATGCCGCGAGGCTGTGGGCTTGGGTGTTGTACCAAAAGGAAGCAAATCCATTGATACTTTGAGGCTCGCCATCATCAGGGAGGGAGTTGTGATGAATAGAAAGGGAAATTGCTGGTTCTTCTTGGGCAATGATGTTTTGACGTTCCACCAGGGAGAGAAAGTGATCTTCCGCCCTTGTCATCACTACTGTTGCTCCTCGCTGTGTCAGCTGATCCCGCAATAGCTTAGATACTACTAGATTGAGATCTTTTTCTAAATACCCAGTGGGTCCAGTGGCACCAGTCTCTTTACCACCATGCCCAGGATCGAGTAGTATTTTAATACCGGCCAGTGGCTTATGTTTTCTATGCCCCATAGTGGGTGGATGACGTAAAGCTAACACCAGGGTTGCATCATCGTATCTAATATTATATCCCCAGTGTTGAAGTTTCTTCAGAATTAGGGTGTATTTTACCTGTCCGGGTGCTATCTGCTGCCAGTCTAGGCGAGAAATCAGGGGGTTATCGTCAAGGCGAATAATGTCGGTTTGGGCAGTAGTGTTGTAGAGAGTAAGATTCAAAAAGTTATCGCCTTGCTCCACACTAATCGGTACAGGGACTTGTAAGGGGAAAAGTATTTCTGTAGCATTAGGTAGTGGTCGATAGGCTACACTGCGGATCATGGTTCGTGGGGGGACTGTACTAGCTAGAATCTGCGTTTCTTGACTATTGATCCAAGCTCCATAGTCTAAGCGCAACCATTCACCTTCCCTACCCGTGACTGTAGCCTTTGTCCCCTTAGGTAAAGGTGTCAGTCGAGAATAATCTGTGCTCGGTCCAGTACGAGCAACCCCTGCATCTACTATCACCTGGGCAACTGGCAACTGAGCAGGTGAAAGAATTTGAATTTTGCCCTTACCAGACTGGGTAATTGTCTGACCATGAAGTGTCAATTGAAATAAAGGTTGTCCCAAATCAGCGGGGGCTGTGATTGTAGTGCAACCTTGGTAGTTACCTGGACTAGGCACGGTAGTAGGCTGGTTTTGCCCATTCAAAACACTACTATTAAGGGGCAGTTGTACTTCTTGGTTTTCAGGTAACAGAGGCACGGTTTGCTGCCCTAGGTTAACAGAGACAGTACCACCCACTGGAGCGATCGCGCTAAAACAAATTAATTCTCCCGGTAGTCTGGTAATATCGGTAGCTGGCATCAGGTAATCCTGGGCAAAAGCTAATCCCTGGGGTGGTTCAGGCTGGATACTAATTCTAGTTACTGGTATCTGTAGTTGTTGATTTTGGTAGCTGACTGTGAACAGATTTTGCCCTAAATCTAGGGGGAAGTTAGGGGCGAAATGACCAGCATGGCTACGATTAATTGGTTTACCATTGATCAGAACCTGTCCTGTTGGTGGGGCTGTACCAAGAAAAAATATTTTTTCCGTACTGGTTTGGTAGTTTGGCGGAGGAAAAACTATTACAAGGGGTTGCTGTGCTGACACAACGGAGGAGGGTTGCTGTGCTAACACCACGGAGGAGGTAAAAATCAAAATAAATATTACTAGTCCTAAGATCTTTTTCACGGCAGAATCACAGAAGATTTCCCAAGAGTGACTGTGGCACAATGACCAAAAAGGATTGAGAATGAAAGCTAAAATTTGGTGCTTCATATCTTTATCCCCTAAGAAACGAAATGTATTTTTAGAAGTTGCTAGAAATTCAAACTACTATGACTAAGTTTATCTTTGTAACTGGAGGTGTAGTCTCCAGTATTGGTAAGGGTATTGTAGCAGCAAGTCTAGGACGATTGCTCAAGTCACGGAATTATTCGGTATCAATTCTCAAACTTGATCCCTATATTAATGTAGATCCAGGGACTATGAGTCCTTTTCAACATGGGGAAGTATTTGTCACCCAAGACGGTGCAGAAACAGACTTAGATTTAGGGCATTATGAACGGTTTACCGATACTTCAATGTCCCGACTCAATAGCGTAACCACTGGTTTAATTTATCAAGCCGTGATCAATAAAGAACGGCGTGGTGACTACAATGGTGGAACAGTCCAGGTAATTCCCCACATCACCAATGAAATCAAAGACCGGATTCGCCGAGTTGCTAAAGAAACTAATCCTGCGGTGGTAATTACGGAAATTGGTGGTACTGTGGGGGACATTGAATCACTGCCATTTTTAGAAGCAATTCGCCAGTTACGCAAAGAAGTGGGGCGGCAAAATGTCTTATATATGCATGTCACCCTGGTACCTTGGATTGCCTCTGCTGGGGAAATGAAAACAAAGCCGACACAGCATTCGGTCAAAGAACTCAGATCCATTGGCATTCAACCAGATATTTTAGTTTGTCGGAGCGATCGCCCCATACCCATCGGCTTGAAACAGAAGCTCTCGGAGTTTTGCGATGTGCCAGTAGAATGCGTGATCAATGCCCAAGATGCCAGCAGCATCTATGAGGTCCCCCTAATTCTAGAACGGGAAGGACTAGCAGAGCAAGCCCTGGATTTACTGCAAATGGAACAACGCCAACCTGACCTCCAGCAGTGGCAAACTATGGTGGAACGGATGTACAGTCCCAAGTACAGTGTAGAAATTGCCATTGTCGGCAAATATGTGCGTTTAAGTGATGCCTACCTCTCCGTGGTCGAATCCCTCCGCCACGCAGCTATCGCTACCTACGGCAACCTCCACATACGGTGGGTGAATTCAGAAATCTTAGAAACGGATGGTCCTGAAAAGTATCTTGCAGGTGTGGATGGTGTGGTTGTGCCAGGGGGTTTTGGTAATAGGGGTGTGGATGGGAAAATCGCTGCTATTAGGTATGCTCGCGATCGCCAAATCCCGTTTTTAGGTTTGTGTCTGGGAATGCAGTGTTCTGTAATTGAATGGGGAAGAAATTTAAAAGGATTAGTTGATGCCAATAGTGCTGAATTTGATCCCTACACCAGCAATCCTGTGATTAACTTGTTGCCAGAACAGCAGGATGTAGTTGATCTAGGTGGAACAATGCGCTTGGGACTCTACCCTTGTCATGTTCTCCCCAATACCCTGGCATTCAACCTCTATCAACAGGAGGTAATCTATGAACGCCATCGGCACCGTTATGAGTTTAACAATGCCTACCGTAAACTATTGTTAGCATCTGGCTATGTGATCAGTGGCACTTCACCCGACGGGTGCCTAGTGGAAATTATTGAACTTCCTAAGCACCCTTTCTTTATTGCTTGTCAGTTTCATCCGGAGTTTCAATCCCATCCCAATAACCCCCATCCTCTATTTAAGGGATTCATGCAAGCTGCCATTTCTGGTACTCACTCCCCTGCTGGCACCCCTACACCTATGCAGGTGGAAGTCTCTTAAAATCTTGAAGGGTCAGTAGTCCATTTTGAGGAAAGTTCGTGGCTTACTGGGTAAAAATTATATCCGAAAGGAAAGAGTATGTAATTAATCTACACCATGTTAATGTTTTTTGTTGCGAAAAAAATGGCAGAGTCACATTTTGGTTACCTAATACTACCATGGCCATAGTAATTAACCCCCATCATCATCCTGAGGACTATCAGGTCATAAAATATCTAGAGCGTTTAGAGGGACTAGAATCGAGGGACACCCACTGGGTAAAAATTACTTACGAAGGAAAAGAATATGTAATTAATCTTACCTCTATTAGTTCCTTTTGCTGTGAATCTAATGGCAGAATAACTTTTTGGTTGCCAAATGTAACTATCCCCATTATCATCAACCCTGTGAACAATCAAGAGTCATACGAAAAAGTTTTACAATACATTCAGCAAGCAACAGGACACTCTTTTTATTCTAACTCTAATAGACCAATATCAGCAGCCTCTGGAGAAGGGTGAAGAAGGCAGGAGGGTTTGCTCTTGCAGTGTAGGCTTAAGACCTACACTGATTGCAGGACACCAAATCAGAGATATTGGCGTGGGGCTTCAACCCTAACTCGAAGGCAGAAGGGAATTATGATTCCTGCCTACTGCCTTGGAGCCTTTCTTGCTGATGATCACCTGAGGCTGTATTACTGGTGACTAAAAATATTCTTAACTTGAATAGGGGAACATATCTGATGATAGAGTGGTCTATGTGCCCTAGCTTTTTAAGTAGCCAAACATCTTTTCCATTTAAACAAAGGTCTCTGGGTCGAAGGGATTAAGACTACAGGTAGCAAAAGCTACTCCGCGATTAACAATGCCAACCCTCAACTGACTGAGTTACAGATGAAAGATTCTCACTCGTACTATGGTGTAGTCCCATCTTTATCCTTCCATCAGCAGAATTTGTCTAAGCTGGACTGATCAAAGACCCATTGCTGTGAAAAGATCAACTGACAACTTCTCCAATCACCAAAACTTTAGAGCTAATGAACAAAAAACTTATTTTATCCTTGCTTTCCAGCCCAGCAGTATTTATGTCGATGCTATCGATGGTAATGCTGGCCAAACCAGCCCAAGCTAGTCAAGTAGTAAGTTCTTCCGGTACCCATCTTTCCTGCGTATTTGCTCCCCATTCAGCAACTCCCCGTCAAGTATGTATCATGGTGAGTAATAATCCTCCATCTTCCGCTACTACCCAGGTGACAGGTACACATCTGAGACCAAATCAGATTACCGAACTGAATTTTACTGACCAAGAGAGTGATGAGGCTATCAGGTTATTTGGATGTGATTGCCCTCGTTGCATCAACGCTGTACGCCAGTTGCACGGTTTAGCTCAATTGCCTGTTTAGTCAATAAGCTTGGGGAAATATATTAGTCTTAGATAAAACAACTTAATTGCAAATTTCGTACTCTACCATCTGGTACACGACTCCTGAGTTAGTTAACAGGACTTTTTAGCGTTGCTGAATTGTAGGATGATTTTGCCCTGTATGAAACCAAACCTCAATTGTTACAGCCGTCAATTCATCCTACAAATATGCAACGCCGAATTTTTTTAGACAAAAAAGCCAGAAAACTTTCTGGCTCAGAATACAAGGTAAAAATTTAGATTCTGCCGACGCTGTGCAACCCTAAAATGATACCTACCCCTAAGATATGACCAAAGGAAGTAGTTGCCAGGAGTGCGGGTAGACCAAAACCACCAAAGAACTGGGGTGAGGGCAGAGATGGTTCGGCATTAGGATATTGGATAGTGAATTTACCAAAGGCGATCGCAATGATATTGGCGAGAATCATAATCACGCCAATAGTGGGACTCCAATCCAAATTTGAGGTGGGAATAGCAGCGAGTAGGGTGGAAGTTAACACCTAATTTGCTCCTAAAGGTGAAGGTTTGAGAATATGATCGGCAAATTCCGCGGGGAAATTCAAGAGGAATCTGCGGATTGCATCATTTTTTAACAGTTATACCCAATACTTAATATAATTGTTGTCCTACTCAGGCTGTTTAGTCGCCAATTTATGCTAGAGATAATCCAGGTTCCTTAGCCAATTCATTCGCCGTCTATATGCTAAAATAGTCAACAGCAACAGTTGTTTGCATCAGGTTTCGACCGAGACTCATCGGTGAAAGATGACTTGTGCTGATACAACGTAAATCTCGCGGCTAGATTTCTAGCTGCAGAAAGCTGAAGCCAGTGGAAAATTGTTGAAAGTGTCCTACTGAGCACAGTAGGATAGAGGGGATATTCCCTAATCTAGTAGCTCGCGGGCAGTTGGAAGCAGTTAGGGTAAACGAGACCTCCCTAATTTATCCGTGGCTTAGTTCAGTGGATGTAAAGATTGTTTCTTGTATTGTCATGTCCTCAACTCTCGATTCCTTACCACCAGCTTTGGCGAAAATTGTACAGCGGTTCCAACGTGCCAGTGACCCTAAACGCCGCTATGAGCAGCTAATTTGGTATGCCCAAAAATTGCCAGAGTTACCAGAATCAGAAAAAGTGCCTGAAAACAAAGTTCCTGGTTGTGTGTCTCAGGTATATGTTACCGCAACACTGGATGAAAGTAAGGTTGTATTTCAAGGGGATTCAGACTCCCAATTAACTAAAGGATTGGTAGGGTTGTTAGTGGAAGGTTTAAATGGACTAACACCGACGGAAATTATCCAATTAACTCCAGATTTTATTCAAGCAACTGGGTTAAATGTCAGCTTGACTCCCTCCCGCGCCAACGGCTTTTACAACATTTTTAAGACAATGCAAAAAAAAGCCTTGGATTGTAAGTTGCAAATCTCACAGCAGCGAGGAGCAGGTGATCTCTAGACTGGGGATCGGGGATTGATGCTAGTTAATTTATCACCACAATTATCAATAATCTTCTGCTAAATCCACGGTGTACGGAGTTTTTTCAAAGACCCTTAATTCCCATGACTAGGAGGAATATGTTCCATCGGGATTAAAGACTCCATCACAGTCTTAACAATTGGGGCAGCCACTGTACCTCCGTAGGCATTTTCTCCCTTAGGCTCATCCACCACGGCGAAAACTATATAGCGCGGGGACTCTGCTGGCAAAATACCCATAAAGCTAGCGATTCTCGCACCGTTGATGTAACCACCCCTAGCACTAGCTTTTTGGGCTGTACCAGTTTTACCGGCAATATTGTAGCCAGGAATTTCTGCCTCTTTCCCTGTACCTCCTTCTCCTACCACCCTTTCCATCATTTTTATTACCTTTTGGGTAGTTGAAGTTGAGAAAACTTGCCGTGGTGGAGGAAAGTCAGGGGAATAATGCATCTCCCCTTTGCTATCAATCAACCCCCGGACAACATGGGGTGTTACCAGTTTGCCCCCATTAGCTAAGGCTGCATGCAACTGCACTAACTGTAGTGGTGTCAGAGACAAGCCTTGACCAAAGGCAGCGGTAGCGGGTTCGATGGGTGAGTTAATAAATTGTTCTTGGCTTTTGATGTGACTGACAACCGCAAAAGGTACATCTGTATCCAATTTTTGTCCTAAGCCCAAACGTTCTAGCCAGTTGTAGTAGACAGAAGGCCGCAGACGTTTAATGATTTGTACCATGCCCACGTTACTGGAATATTGGAGAATTTGAGTAACACTAATCCGTCCATGACCACCGCTTTCAGCATTTTTGATGATGTGGTCACCCACGCGAATAGAACCAGGGTCGTTGAAGGTATCGTCTGGCTTAATGACTCTATTTTCCAGAGCAATGGCAATATTTAAGGGTTTAAAGGTTGAACCTGGTTCATAGAGGTCAGCCACAACCCAGTTTTTGAACAGTGAGATATCAGCTTTGGCATACTCATTTGGGTTGTAGGCAGGCAGAGAGACCAAGGCCAGGAGGGAACCATCTAAGGCATCCATAACAATCACTCCCCCACGCTTGGCATTGAACTTTTCCATTTGCTCTTTTAAAGCTGAACGCGCTATCCGTTGGAGACGACTATCAATGGTAAGTTGCAGTTGCAAATCGTCAAAATGTAAAAAGCCCTCTGGGGCATAATTCGGCATTAGGGCCCCATTCCCGGCTCGACTTAGACGTACCGTTTCCACAGAACGTTCTAGCAACTTCTCCTGGGAGTATTCCACACCTGCCTGACCCCGACGGTCAAGATTTACATAGCCCACCACGTCGGACACTAAATCATCTTGGGGGTAGTATCGGGAGTACTTTTGAATCAATTCCAAGCCATTTAAGCGCAACTCATTTAGGCGATCAGCCGTATCCTCGGACACACCTGATCCCAAGAGAATTCCGCTGCTCTTACTATGAAATATCTTTACTAACTCAGCAGTATCTTGATTCAGGATTGGCGCAACTTGCTGGGCAACTACCTCATCTGACTTATCAAACAACTTTGGATGGGCGTACAGATTATACACTGGACGGTCAATCGCCAGAGTATTCCTATACAGATCAACCACTGGTCTCCGAGGCATGTAAGGCCGCAAATTCACCATCTGCTGATTTCGCGCTTTTTGCGTCAGCTTCGCACCTTGGTCAATTTGCAGATGGTACAAATTGAGAGCTAGTCCCATCGCAGCCGCCATTAAAATGCCCCATACCGTTAATAGTCGAGACTTGATGTCGGATGTTTTGTCTTGAGTTTGGGGGGTAACATTCCCTTCCCCAACACCCCTGGAGAACTTGCGCTGCCTGGTAAATTGATTCCGAAAATTTCTCAATCTAGTTCTACTTGGTGACTTCTGCATAGCCGCTTCCCGTTTCAACCCTTGGGGAAATTACAAATTTGGAGCGTAGCCCACTGGCTTTAATAACCCAGTGGTAGAGGGGTTTGCTGCTGTTCAGAATTGGTTGCTGTAGTAGAGGATCGCTGATGGGGACTATGGTCTGCTCTGAGGAGAAAAATTGTTCCCGCAGGGGTTGGCGATACTAATCCTGCTATTGGTTGTTCAGCTTCCTCTGCCATTTTGCTAGTTAAGGTCGCATTAGCTGTTGCCAGTTCCCGCTCACGACGTTGCAAGCCTTGGAGTTGGCGATATCCCTGCCCCCAAATTTCTTGATAGTATACTGTCCCACCATACACGATCAGTGTTACCACTACGAACAAAAACGCTGTAACCGATGAGTAACGATTGAAGGCGTATAAGCGCAGCAACCACGCAGGGGTAAATCCAGAAGCAGACGTTGCTCGTCCGTGCAGATTTAAAACTAGTTGTTGGCTCGACTCCTGCACTGAATTTGGCGGAGAAACCGATAGATTTTTCCGGGAGCGTCGTTGTCTTCTAGTAGGTGCTGCTACTCCTATGGTACTGATTTCTGAAGCTGCAGAGCTACCCTTCCCTAAGGGTGGAGTAGAATCTTGCCTGAACCAAGTACCCCTGGCAGAAACAGCTGATTTGCGAGCAACAACCATAATTTTTGCGGATTAGAAATACTAAGTTGGAAATTGATTGTCTGTTTTTACTATTAAATATTGCTTTTTGGGCAATAATCGCACTTAACACCATACATGCTATTTCGGGAAAGAGTAAAGGTCAAGGGGAAAAGGGAGATTTAATTTCCTGCCTGACTCGGGAAGTAGTAAAGGTATTGAGTATTGTGTTCTCATCTAAAAGTATGGCAACATAGGTGAGTAAGAGGCAATAGTCCCGTGAATGGATCATAATGATCTTAGACATTGCAAGCTAAAGCACCCTGATTCTATGGGGTTCTGGTCCTTCCCCCAGGCTGATGACCTTCAACACCGAATCAGCAAGCTAGATTATACATAAATCAACACAAACTAATCCCTTAGTAAAAGTTTGAATATGTTATCTGAAAAGTATTAAAAAATAGGCAGCAGATAGGGTATCGTATTCAACAGGTGACAAATTGTTCTTGCCACAATTGGTGAAAGAGGAGTTATGAAAACAAGAATCTTTGGTTTGGCTATAATGCTCAGCTTGGCTGCTATTCTCGGAGCCTGCGAAGGCGGTAATGAACCCGGTGGTACTACCAGTTCTCCAGCCCCCTCAAGTGAAACGACTGAGACACCCGCAGCGACAACTTCCCCTGAGGCTACGACTTCCCCTGAGGCTACAACCTCCCCAGCAGCTACCACTTCTCCTGAAGCTACCACTTCTCCTGAAGCTACAACTACCCCTGGAGCTAAGACTTCCCCTAATGCTACGAAACACTCTGGGGCTATGAAACACTCTGATAAGTCTGATAAGAAGAAGAAGCCTTAAGTTATTGACATCCCTTAAGTTCTAAGGGTTTGGATAACAATAGCGGTGCGCTAACGGTGGACACTGGTAAAAACAAGTGTCCACCTAAAACTAAGTATTTATGTTACTACTGCAATTTAGTACGTCACACTATTGTCGCAAGGCACGCCTAGCTTTGGGCTATAAGCAAATTAAATACCAGAGCCAAAATCTGACTCCTGGTTGGCATATCTTCCGAATCAAACCCCTGACTGGGTTGACAACTCTGCCAGTTTTGCTACCCCAAATAGAGGGAGAACCACAGGCAATTGCCGACTCCACCCAAATTCTCAAGTTCCTGGAAAGTTATCAGCCAGAGCCGCCATTATTCCTCACCAACCACCGACAGCAAACGGAAGCCTGGATGCTAGAAGACTGGTTAGATGAGAGTATTGGCACAGCCACCCGGTTTGTATACTACAACTTCCGCGCTGGTGAAGGTAAGCAAATAGATCCATCACTATCTAGCCAGTTGGTAATCAACGTTGTCCGACAACAATACGGGATCAACAAAGCTACTGTGGAATTAGCCACCAATCGGCTTGCCATTGCCCTAGCAGAATTATCCGTTCGCTGGCAGGCAAATGCGTATCTGGTAGGTAATAACCTAAGTGTAGCAGACATTGCCGCTGCGGCCCTACTTAGTCCCCTAGCACTGATTCCCCATTATCGTCAGGAATATCCCTGGTTATTTACCCACATCGTGCAAGTCCATCAACTGTGTGGTGAAACACTACCACCGGGTCTAGAGAATGAAACGTATTAGATTTTTGATCCTGGCTGGTATTGGCATTTTGGTCAGTCTCACCGGGGTGATGGCACTGCCATCGGCACAGGATATCCCAGAAGAAATACTACGAACAGAGATTTTTACCCAAGCGCGATCGCCCATAGATGGTAAACGCCTCACAGCCAGCGAATACGCCCAGCTGCAAGCCCAATTGCTTGATAGTCCCCCACCAAAACTTGATCCCCAAATCCGGCAACAAATTTTCCTCCTGCGGATACTCAACGTATTTCGGCGGTTGTTCCCGTTTTTAAGTTTTTGATGTTATGGGAATCCTTCTAATTCACTCCATCCTGATTCAGAGAATCAGGAACCATTCTGCGGTAGGATAACGATGGCAAGAAAATTGCAAATAAATATAAAGAATACATAAAAAGTAAATTTAGTCAATCACCATATTTCACGTAGGTAGCTTCATGTCCACGACCACAATCGCCCCTGAACAGATTGACCGCATCGTTTGGAATCAACATCACGATCCGTTTGAAATACTAGGTTCCCATTTACTAGAGCAAAATAGTAAAACTGTCTGGGCTGTACGAGCCTACCTACCAAACGCAAGTGCAGCATGGGTAGTTATAGTTATTCCCGAAGAACGCAAGGAATATCCAATGCAATCAGTGCATCACCCCCACTTTTTTGAATGCACCATTGAAACAGCAGAACTAACCAACTACCAGCTACGCATTCGGGAAGGGGAACACGAACGAATCACATACGACCCTTACGCCTTCCGTTCCCCTCGGCTCACCGAATTTGACCTCCACCTATTTGCCGAAGGCAACCATCACCGAATCTATGAAAAACTGGGAGCACACCCCACAGAAGTAGATGGCGTTAAAGGAGTTTATTTTTCTGTCTGGGCACCCAATGCTCGTAACGTCTCTGTATTGGGAGACTTTAACCTCTGGGACGGACGTAAACACCAGATGCGTAAAGGTGCAACCGGCGTTTGGGAATTATTTATTCCGGAAATAGGAGTAGGGGAAGCTTACAAATACGAAATCAAAAATTTTGAAGGTCATATTTACGAAAAAACTGACCCCTACGGTTTCCAGCAAGAACCCCGGCCAAAGACAGCATCCATTGTTGCTGACTTAAATGCCTATAATTGGAGTGATGAAGATTGGCTAGAAAGACGACGCCACACCGATCCCCTTAGCCGACCCATCTCCGTCTACGAAGTGCATTTAGGTTCTTGGCTCCACGCTGCTAGTGCGGAACCCGCCAAACTCCCCAATGGGGAAACTGAGCCTGTAGTACCTGTCTCCGAACTCAACACCGGTGCTCGCTTCCTCACCTATCGGGAACTAGCAGACCAACTCATTCCCTACGTCAAAGAACTAGGCTACACCCATCTAGAACTGCTACCCATTGCCGAACACCCCTTTGATGGCTCCTGGGGTTATCAAGTAACAGGTTACTATGCTCCTACCTCCCGTTATGGTGGTCCAGTAGATTTCATGTACTTCGTTGACCAATGCCACCAGAACGGGATCGGTGTGATAGTCGATTGGGTTCCAGGTCACTTCCCCAAAGATGGTCACGGTCTAGCCTACTTCGACGGTAGTCATCTGTACGAACACGCCGACCCACGCAAAGGTGAACACAAGGAATGGGGGACATTAGCATTTAACTACAGCCGCCACGAAGTTAGGAATTTCCTAGTTGCCAATGCCCTGTTCTGGTTTGACAAATACCACATTGACGGGATTCGAGTGGATGCCGTCGCTTCCATGCTCTACCTAGACTATGCCCGCAAATCTGGTGAATGGCTACCCAACCAGTATGGTGGTAGGGAGAACCTGGAAGCAGCAGATTTCGTGCGTCAGGTAAATAACCTAATCTTTAATTACTTCCCAGGTATCCTTTCCATTGCTGAGGAATCCACCGCTTGGCCAATGGTATCTTGGCCCACCTACACCGGGGGTTTAGGCTTCAACCTCAAGTGGAATATGGGTTGGATGCACGATATGTTGGATTATTTCAGTATGGACCCTTGGTTCCGCCAGTTCCATCAAAACAACGTCACCTTTAGTATGTGGTACCACCACAGTGAGAACTTCATGCTCTCCCTGTCCCATGACGAAGTGGTACACGGAAAGAGTAACATCATCGGCAAAATGCCAGGGGACAGATGGCAGAAGTCTGCTAATTTACGGTGTCTATTTACCTATATGTTTGCCCATCCAGGGAAGAAAACCATGTTCATGAGCATGGAGTTTGGCCAGTGGAGTGAGTGGAATGTCTGGGCAGATTTAGAATGGCAGTTGTTACAGTATGAACCCCATCAACAGATCAAGGTGTTCTTCCAGGATTTAAATCAACTGTATCGTACTGAACCAGCTTTTTACACCCTAGATTTTGCGCGGGAAGGGTTTGAGTGGATTGACTGTAGCGATAACCGTCATAGCGTTGTCTCCTTTATCCGCCGAGATAAGGATGGGGGTGAGTTTATTGTTGCGGTTTGCAACTTTACACCTCAACCCCATTCCCACTACCGCATTGGTGTACCTGAGTCCGGATTCTATACTGAATTGTTTAACAGTGATGCCCGCAAGTATGGGGGTAGTAACATGGGCAATTTAGGTGGAAAGTGGACAGATAATTGGTCACTGCACAACCGTCCTTATTCCTTGGATTTATGTTTACCACCTTTGGGGGTATTAATTCTCAAGTTAAATCGGCAGATGACAGTGGAAGTTGGGGAGTAATAGTTATGGGTAGGGAGTGATGTTGCTGCCTACCTGGGAAATAGGGGAGAATAACTCTCCCCTGATTTCTAATGATTCTGGGTCCGCTTTTGTCAATGAACCGAACACATTTACAGCAATTCTCATTTTGAAAAAAATAGAGTATTAACCCCGATTTTGGAATTCAAAATATAGTACAAAGTAACTAGTTTTTCAGCCAGAGGCAATGGCTAAAGAAACAATTGGGTCAAAGAGTTAAGTATTTATACATTAACCAAAGAGATGGATTACCTGACAACGAACGGGGGAAATCCAGTTCATAGTTCGGTTTTTAGAATAGGGAATTCAAGGGAAATAAAAATTTATAATTGTTGTCAGATAATCTAAAATTGGTGAGTTAAAAATCCTATCTTCGCGTCAAATTACTCAAACATGGCTCAAAAAGCAACGACCCTAGAAATTCCTGAATTAATGCAATTTTTACGTCAACAATTGCATGATTTACCTGATGAAAACCTGAGTTCGATATAAAATGCTATTTTGGAAAATTAAGTTAAATAATTTACTTCACTAAAAAGAATAATTAAGCTAATAAAGCTGGTCATTTTTCAACTTCATTTTTATCCAGTTTTAAAGAGGGTTTTTTCTCTTGAAAAGTATAAGCAATTAAACCTGCAAGAACATTCACCATAAAATTTTTGACGCTTCTATGGCGAGAATGAACGATTTGGGAAATATTTTTTAATTGATCATTCACAGAATTTTAGATTTTAGATTTTGGATTAGAAGAGCGATTGATCGGTTCTTTACCAGCACTGTCCCTCTTTCTACCTTATCTCCTCTTCTTCCTCCTAATCTAAAACTGGCAAATCCCCAATCCAAAATCTAAAATCCAAAATCCAAAATTGAATGATCTTTTTCGTAACATAAGCTTTTCCCACCACTCAACTAACTTATTCTTCATATTTTTCTTGAAAGGAGTTATTAATTTAATGTTGTTTGACCATAGTTCTTGCCATGCTCCCCAACTCATTTTTGTCCAAAGTCCAAATTAGAAGTGCAATAGGAAAAAATGCGGTATAATTTAATCTGGCAGAATTAATTAGCCCACCACTGGTACACTGGGAGGATAATCGTCATGACCCAAAGCGTAGAACAACAAATCGTTTTACCTCCTCCGTTTCCAGACCACACCCAACTGCCGGATGAGGATGGTACCTTTGTGAAAAATTTTCAGGAGCATCCCCAAAGTATTATTCTCACAGATTCTCTCACCCCAATTTTAGTCCAACTGCATCCTGACGGACAATACGTCATTGGTCAAGATAGCGGTATCTATTGGCGGGAAACTGAACCACCACAAGCAGGGTCGGAAGCACCCGATTGGTTCTATGTCCCCAATGTTCCACCGAATCTAGATGGGGAAATACGTCGTTCTTACGTCTTGTGGCGCGAGTTTATCTCCCCCTTAATTGCCCTGGAGTTTGCCAGTGGGAATGGGGATGAGGAACGAGATAAAACTCCCCTATCCAGGATTAATGTTGAACAAAGACCAAAGCCTGGTAAGTTTTGGGTGTACGAGCAGATAATGCATATTTTCTACTATGGGATATATGTCATAGGCACAGGCACGTTGGAAATGTACCATCTAATTAACGGGTCCTATTACCAGATGACACCGAATGAGCGGGGACACTATCCAATTGAACCATTAGGGATAGAGTTAGGACTGTGGCAGGGGAGCTATCAAAATCAAACCCAATTGTGGTTGCGGTGGTGGGATTTACAGGGTAATCTGTTGCTGACAGGATGGGAGCAAACCCAAATCGAGCATACCCGTGCTGAACAGGAACGTAATCGTGCTGAACAGGAACGTACCCGTGCTGAACAGGAACGTAATCGTGCTGAACAGGAACGTACCCGTGCTGAACAAGAACGTACTCGTGCCGATTGCCTCGCTGCTCGATTGCGAGAACTCGGAATCAATCCATCTGAATTAGAGTAGTCTACTAGAACGAAAAAATACTCGATACTAAGGATGGGGGTGAGTTTATTGTTGCGGTTTGCAACTTTACACCTCAACCCAATTCCCACTACCGCATTGGTGTACCTGAGTCCGGATTCTATACTGAATTGTTTAACAGTGATGCCCGCAAGTATGGGGGTAGTAACATGGGCAATTTAGGTGGAAAGTGGACAGATAATTGGTCACTGCACAACCGTCCTTATTCCTTGGATTTATGTTTACCACCTTTGGGGGTATTAATTCTCAAGTTAAATCGGCAGATGACAGTGGAAGTTGGGGAGTAATAGTTATGGGTAGGGAGTGATGTTGCTACCTCCTTGGAAAATGGGTGAGAATAGATCCAGATCTCCCCTTAATGTCATAATCATTGCTAGCACCATGATTCTTCGCGCACTTTTCAGAAAAACTCGTGAAGCAAAGAATAGTGGATCTTTGATAAAGCGAAATCCCCGCTCTGTAGTCTGTTGTTGCTTGTACTCCTTGAAAATTATCTCACTAGTCCACTCTTTTTCATCTAAGAGATTGGTAGCTGACCGAACAAAATCTAAAATTAAACCCAAAAGACTTTATAGAAG
>Ga0209208_10006092_pt1 | contig 16666 bp, 5 predicted proteins | sample S1TSphfallax_3_FD_187694 | JGI IMG/M metagenome (GOLD analysis project Ga0209208, IMG submission 187694) | Host-associated microbial communities from peat moss isolated from Minnesota, USA - S1T2_Fd - Sphagnum fallax MG (SPAdes) (version 2) | ecosystem: Host-associated > Plants > Peat moss >...
TATTAGAATTGAACGTCCTAGATTATTTCAAAATAATATTAATAATATTTTAAATAATCAAATATTAAAACACGTGGCAACACATCATTTGCCCTTAATTGTTACCAAAATAGTTGCATCTTAGTCACATGTGACAATACGTATACAATGCAGTCAAAGGATGAAATGTATTTGTTGATTTTTTTTTCATACAATACCTTTTGTCATTTGCAACTAATTTATCACATGCGACTTGTTTTAGGCGACTACAGGGATTTTAGTTGCAAAATGTCTCTTGCGACTAAAATTTTGTTACAAACACTAGTCGTAAATACATAGTTTTCTTCTAGTGCTTGCATTTTACACTGCATTACAGAGTTAATATTCAACTCCAAGAAGGTTGGTCTCACTAGAGATTTGGAGAACCATCAAAGGAACTGTGAATTTTTGGATGTAAAATTGACTTGATCCATGTATGTTTTGATGTTGTTGAACTGATTTTGTAGAACAAGTGTGTTTTGTTTTATACTTTGTTTCTTTTTAATGGTTGTGTTTCTTGCAAAAAGGTGGAAGAGAATGCTAGTTACACAACTTGTCAAAATGTCCTACGTACTATGCATTCTACAACATCTCTATATTTTTTGTGTTTTGGATGTCTGAATTTTTCCAAGGTTGGAATTTCAATTGATCACTAGACATTTTTTCTTTGACTATGATAAAAAAATTATATCAGATAGTTTGTTTTGTGGTCCTTTCCATATTGATAAGGTGCACATAGAGGATTTTATTGACCTTATCAATTGTGGCAAGATAACAAATACTAGTTATTTCAACATACCATCATCCATCTTCTTCCTCTTTTGTCTTGCAACCAGGGTAGTATGGAGTAGATAACTAGTCCACTTCCAACGAATGATGTTCCTCATGTTGTGTACCTTGGAGAAGAAGTAGCACCTCTTTTTCATTTGGTTGAACATTGTGAACTTGAAAGCATTTCTGTAGATGTTGTGAGTGCAATTTTTCTCCAACTTTCTAAGTCGATCCATATTTTCCAATGACAACCTTATGTCAATGTTTGTTAAACTAATTAACAACAATAGCTAAGAGAATAGAATGACTTATATCAAAAGGATATAAGATTTGAGCATTGGTAGTTCTTTGCCAATATGTAGAAGACCATAAAAAAAAAATTGGTATCTTTGTTGCTATAGTTGGCTTAGTTTGATATGCAAATTAACCATAACACAAAATTACAATTTGTGACTACCACAAGCTTGAATGGAAATATTGATGAGAAAAGAATATATGTCATCCATTCTTGGTCGCATCCATTGATGATTAAGAATCAAATTTCTTTTGCAATTGTATTTGCAACTACACATATATGACTAAATAACACGTGCCATATTTGCTATTGTAATTCCAAGTGTACAAATTAACTTATTGGCAACTAGGTAGAGTAAAAAAGGCTATTATTACCTAGTATGTAAGCTAGGCTAAGTAGGCCTAACACTAGAAGAAATCCCTCAAAATGTAACCAATGCATTTGCAACTAAACGCAACTAATTGTCATTTGCAACTAACTCGTTTTTGCAACTATTTTGCACCTTTAACCATTCTTACAACTATGCTATAACTACATTTGCAACTATTGACTTCTTCATCCTACACTCTAAAAAAAATTTCATCCATGATCATGCCCATATGTCCCATTAGTTGCAAATGGAAGCAAACTCAATCCCATCACTTGGGTGTCAAGATAGCCCCTAGTGTTATACATAGGTGTATTTTAAAACTTTTAAAAAGTATGTGCACTTTTGCTATGTTCTATTAGGGTAATAATGGGTATGTTTTCATTAGTGTATTTATATAATTCTATTTAGTTTGTATTTATGCAAATTAATTACCTACCTACCTATATATGCATGTTTACTTACCTAACATAAGCTACCTACTTATTAATTAATTGATGATTAATTAATTACATTTTTTTTATTAATTGATAAATAACACTACTAGGGGATGTGGTCCTAACCACTAGCCGTTCCACCCAAATTTGAGTGGAATGAACCTATTCCACTATAGTGGTTTAGGGTGTGGTTTGGGATTGCATTAGTGATTAGGGTCATGTGGCAAAGGACATGTCACTATTGTGCCACCATACATGCTTAAACCACTAGTTCTAGTGATCCTACATTCCACGTACATAAACGGGCGGAATGGTTAATGTGACATTTCCACTTCCCCTTCTAATGATATTCTAGTTTGAAGGGTTGACGTACTACTTTCAAATTTTGCTACCAAAATCAAATTTTCAAAAGCATCCATCATTGCAAGGCACAATAAAAGTCAGGCTTATACTCGTGGATGGTGGGTTTATGATCCCCATATTAGTGCATGTCACTACTAATAGTGATTTAGAAGATGTCATTTTAAATTATGTTTAAGCATAATCATTAATCACATTGGAATTCACAAGGTTGAATCCGTAAGAGTTGTGTCATGAGTGGCATCACCACTAATATTCAAATTATTGCTTATATACATGTTGTGATTCATTCAAGTTTTGGTGCATGTTAGTTTATTTTCCCACAAATATTTGTGATCACACATAGCTATTTGGGTGGTTCATACATTACCTTTGCTAAGGTGACAATTTACCCCAGTCACCAAACACTATGTCAGTCCTATCATGTCACTAAAGCTTACTTGTCACTAAATCATAAAAGTCAACTTTCACTAAAATTCAAATCACTACCCCATCCATGCCACACCTTCATGAGTAAGATCAATCATTTTGGCACATGTCACTTTATTGTTTTTCACACTAGGAAGGTCACTCACATAGCAAGGTGATAAATACACTACCTTCACTAAGGTGTAAATATATGGTCACTCACATAGCAAGGTGGTCTATACACTATTCTCGTTAATGTGCCAATTTGCCCCAGTCATTAAGTGTTATGTCATTCATCTAATATTGTTATAAACCCTTGTGTATCACTAAATCATAAAGCTTAACCTCATGAAGATTTGAACCAATCATCATCCCATACATGCCCCATGCATGCATTAGAGGTTCTTCTTTTGGTGACATTGCGAACATGTGGATGTGGACAACAATGATTTTTATGCAATCCCAAATGACTCCATTATATCACTTTGACTTCTTTCTTTCTCCAAGTTGTCAAGGAAGATGTAAGTTTGTCCCATTCATCAATAAAGACGTTTGGTTGGAGTGGGGTCAATGTTGATTAAATCACAACCCCTATGTTTTTACACTACAACACCACAAGAATCACATTTTTTAATTAATAAACACTTCATCTATATCCAATAGGCCATTTGTAAAGGCATTTGACATTTTTCTACCTCCAAATGTGGGCTATATGGTTTAAAAAATTGTGAACAAATTGTGAATTTGTTGTGAAACAAATTGTATATAAGATTTGCACATCCCTAAGATGTGTGATTCCATACACAAAACTCTTTAATCAATATTTGTTAGTTTCATATCAAATGACTTTAAGAAACGATCCTTGGGCTTGACTTCATCTAAGGTCCCATTTCAACGATTAATTAATTATATGAAAACGTTACCTTCATTTACCAAACTTTTTGCTAGTTCTGAAGTTGTCCCTCTTCTTTAGACCAATTGATAACTTCCAATAGATCTAACACCTTGCACATCAATGGGGACAACAAAAAGGTAATAAAATTCATTAACAATATAGGCCATCACACATCATAAGGTGTGTTTTAACATTTAGTGGTGCGAAAAATAATACATATGTATCCAAGACATAGCCTATAATGTAACAAGAGAAGGGGAATTAAACATAGTCTAAACTTACTTCAACTTTGCCTACACCTATTTGATGTTTTCATCCACCATCATAACATTGGTTTATCACAAGAATTCAACAAACTTTTTGACATGCCACATACAAAGAAAAAGAAGATTGTCTTTCATTCTAGAAACCCACATAAAATCTTTAATCATGTCCAAGGAAGAATGTATTTTATGACTATCTAATACAATAGTTTGGCTATAGTATGTAACTAGCAACACTATTGAAAAACAATATGTCAAACATTCAAAGCTATTATTTAAACATTGTTGAAATAACCCACCCATTTTATCTTCGACCTAAAAAGGCACAAAACCATCAATTTGGTGGTTGATTGAATTAAGATCTCAAGTAGAAATATTACTTGTGGCACTCTTGTTTCTTCAATGTATCCCAATTTCATGATGCTTTAAATAAGTAGGGTTTGCTCACCTTAAACATTTGAATTGAAACCCTCTATATTCTTTCACTTATTTCCTCTCCTTCAACATGCCTTACACAAAAACACAACATCCATGAAATGTTAAGAAATTTTACATAAATTCTATTGTATATGGATTGAAACTTATATTGCAAACAACTAAATGTGTTCACACCTTAATGCAAGTTCCCCATTCTTTATGCTTGATTCAAACTCAACAACAATATTTATTAAACCAGTAACAAGAATGTTCCATGAAGGGGTGCAAAAACGTTGCATTTCATGAACATTATTTATACTAATGCAATACCAAATACATAATGGAACATCAGTTTATTGAATCACATGAGTTGTATGACATAAGCCTTATCCACACAAACATTAATGTTATAAGTGCTAATGGCATAAACCCCAGTGACACTAGCCTTAATGGCATAAGCCTTAATGACATAAACCCTAGTGGAATAGGTCCTACTAACATCTTGTTAATGACACTAGCCATAGTGACATCCATGTCATTAACATAGGCATGTTAGTGGCATGTAAATCAACATGATCTATAAGCCAATTTCTAGTGGCTAACATGAAAACCTTCATTTCATGCCTTGCACAAATGGGAAATGGAACTTCATGTTCTATAAAGTTGGCCTTTTGGTGTCATGTCATCAAAGCATTGAAGGAATCATGTTCCAACCACCAAATTATTAATTATAGGACCACTTCCATTTTTGTTAACCTCTATCCTTCACATGAGTAACTCTTATGCAATTACATCAAAATTGCACCATCTAATAATCACAAATCCTTTATCAAGTACTTGGACCACACAAAATTTACACCTTTTCCACCATATGTGTTTTAACATTCAGTAAACATCCTTTCCAAATTGTGTGAAACCAATACATAAACATTTAAATGATATAGACCTAGGTCCTAATGATATAGGTCAAGTGACAAAAGTCTTAGAGATGTTGAATGGCATAGTTGAATGATAGAAGTCTAAGTGACGCATGAAGCCCTAATGGCACAAGCTTTAGTGACACCAGCACTTTTTAAGTCTAAGTACCTTGGGCTACAGTTTTGGTAACATTCATATTAATGTTTTCTCTCAAGATTCCTCCCTTTTCACTGGTAGAAATCAACTAAAATGTAACCATTCCATTTACAACTACATGCAACTTGTAGTCGTTTGCAACTAGATTTGGGAATATTTGCAACTACAAGACCAAATTTCAACTATTTTGATCATTCTCACAACTATGGTGCAACTATTAAAAATTTCATCCTATTCGTTGGATCAATTTTACATTTATTTTGATCCATTAATACGATGATATGCCCCATTACTCGCAATAATCACCAAATTAGTTGCATCCTAAAAGTATTCTACAATGACATAAGGGTATATTTTAATGTAAGTACTAAAATTGTATATATATATCAAATATGCATACGTATGTATATTGTTCATATAATGAATTTCGAAATTAATATTTGAACTTTGAATTTTTCTATTTCAAATCTGAAAATTCATATTTGAATTCTGAAAACTCCTATTTTAGTTTTTTAAAAATATATTAGAATTTGAAACTTGATATTTGAATCTGAAGATTGCTATTTCAATTGTTTAAAACATTATTTGAATTTGAAATCTTTGATTTGAATGTGATATTTTCAATTTAAATTCAAAAAGGCTTATTTGATCTAAAAATTGATATTTGAATTCTAAATTAATATTTCCATTCAGAAAATTATTAATTGATTAAAACAATGGACATTTTAATTTTGAATATTTTTATATGAATATGAAAAGTTATATTTCAACTCTGAAAATTTTGCATTAAACTTTTAAATAATCATTTGATTTGAACCTAAAATTTCAATTCCAAATTATTATTTTGGATTCTCAAAATTAGAACTTACAGTCTGAAAATTATTAATTGAATCTAAAAATGGACATTTCAATTTTCAATATTGTTATTTGAATATGAAAATTGACATTTCAATTCTGAAAATTGTTATTTAAATTCAAAAAACTTACTTGATCTAAAAATTGATATTTGAATTTTAAATTATTATTTTCGACTCTGGAAATTAGTATTTCGATTGGAAAAACCCTATTGAGTCTAAAAATTGACATTTTCATTTTAAATATTTTTATTTGAACTTGAAATTTGATATTTAAATTATGAAATTAAGAAACTATTAAGAAACTATTTGACTTGAAAATTGAAATTTGAATTCCAAATTATTATTTTGCATCCTCGAAATTAATATTTCAATTCAGAAAATTATTAATTGAGTCTTAAAATGGACATTTTCATTTTCAATATTATTATCTGAATGGGCAATTTGAAAGTTTCATCCATTTTCCAACTTGGGGTTCTGATGAAATTTGTCACTTGTTGGATCGAGATGTAATTTTGGTGTAGGTAAGATTACTATTATGAATTGACAATTCTAGCACTTGTCTTGATGCTATGTGTTTGGCTCTTAAACTATAACTTGCAAAGGATGTTACCATTTTGGTTTTATAAAATATTTGATAATTGTTCATTCAACATTTTGTTTAACATTGTTAGAGAGAAATTAGTTATTAGATTAATTTAAATGTTCAATAATAATTAAAAATATATCTTGAAAGATTATGGGAAATAATTTTTAAGTTTTAATTGTAGACAATCATAACAAAAGTTATGTATGATATCCTTATCACCAATAACATACTTTTTCTCTTTGGATGACTATTTTGTATCATTAAAGGACTATTCTTGCCACATTAATAGAATATTCTGTCCACATAGATGGAATATTCTTATTTACGTGGAAAATATTTGCCTTATGTGGCAAGAAAATTCTTTAAAGATTTTTTGTTGCTCATAAAAGTTCAATTCACCATTCACAAGCTCACCATTGACACTCATGTGCTCACATGGTAGTTGCATTGTTACATCCAAATGACATTTTTTCTCGAGACTCCCAAGTGGGAATCCCAAAATTGGGACTCTTATTATCTTGAAACTTTGGATGCTCATAACTTTTTCAAATCAAACTTGATTAGAGCATTTGAGGACAATATCTTGTAGCACTCAAAAAGATCTTTTCATAGGTATATTTCATGCTTTTATTGGAGTTCATTTCACACCTTCTTTGAAGGGCTTTGTGGTCAAAAGTCAAATTCCCAATTTGACTCCCAATCCTTGTTTCAATCATAACTTAGGTCTAAACGAACAATGTGAGGGCACTTTACATGTCTACACTTTAAAACCTTTTCAATGGTAACTTGGGGGCCCAAATTGGTGTTTTTTTTCCCTTTCAACTAAGGCTATGAATATTCAAAACTTTCACATGAGTGTATCTCTCAAAGTGGGAATGCACTTGGGAGTCATTGGATTCAATATTTTGTATTCTCCCCCACTTGTGAGAGTGTATTTTATTTCCAGACACAGTCTTTTGGTTTCATGTGCTTTTGCACTCCACACTTAGTTGCGAACTCGATGTTAGGGTTGCAACAAGGATGGTAGCCAAATTGATTAAACATCTTGACCTTATGATATATGAGTTGAAGGCCATAAAACTTGCATGTACTTTAGCAAGTCCTATGGTTGCCATCATCACATCAAAGTACCATGGTTCCCACATGTTGTGCTTACCATCCATCTTTAGTGCACTAAAAGAACACAAGTGAAAAAGACCCCACAACATGTGTGGATATAGTTGAAAAGCATGGATCTCATCGCCCTTGGACAAGTCCCATTCCTTTAGTTGTTAATCTAATATGTGGTAGGGATTATGTTTAGCACAACCATAGTTTGCACTCCTAAATGGTATGATAGAATAAAAACAAAAGGAATTTGGGAAGCTTTATAACTAAAAATATGGTAGGCCACCAAACATTCTATATGTGAATTGAACGACCATAATTTATTAATTCCACAACCATGGAAACCAAAATTCAATCGCCAATGTGCAAAAATGGGTATGTTGTATATTTTGGGATTGAAGAACGACCAAAATTCATGATAAATTAATCTATGTACAAATCAAATGAACATAATTTATTTATTCCATTACCATAATGATCGAAAGTTGGCCACCAATGTGTGAATGTGGGATATCGCACAGTTTGATATTGAAGAATGACCAAAGTTCATTATAAAATTTGGTCACCCTTGTCCATGCCTAGGTTTTGAATTTGCATGTTGCCATTGTGACAAGCAGAAGGCAACCAAAATTAAGTTGCCCCATTTAGCTATGTTGCCTTGCAAAGGTGATTGAAATGCCCAAAATTAGGTCACCATGTTTAGGTGCATCGCCATGTGAGGGCGATGGAGGCAACCAAAATTGGGTCACCCCGTCTAGATGTGTTGCCATGAGAAGGTGACCAAGGTAACTGAAATGGGGTCACTCCATTTAGGTGCATCGCCTTGGGAAAATAATTGATGCAACAAAGATTCAATTGCCCCCTCCAAGTGTGTCGCTTGACAAAGGCAACTGAGGTGACCAAAATGAGGTCACCTTGGGAAAGTTGACTAAGGTGACTAAAATTGGGTCACCCCATTTAGTTGCATCACCTTGGGAAGGCGACCAAAATGGGTCACAAGTTACAATTGTAATGAAGTTTGGTCATCAAGTTAGAAAGTAATTTAGTAACATCTACACAACAATATTTTGGAAATTTTTTTGCCATTTGGAAAAATTTCCTTGGCTATAATTTGTCAAGTATACCAAATTTCCCAAAAGATTACCTAAAATCAAAAACCCATGTTTAAAATCTACTTTCAAAAATGGTCTATACCAAATGTGGCTAAATCTCCTTATGGATGATTGCCAATGTGGCCCCATCGCAAGATTGAAAAAAACAAAAACACAAGTAATGTTCAAGAACCTTGTGTACAAGGCATTAAGTTACACATTGAAATGTTAGTTCACTCAAGTTAATCAGGGAAAAAAAAAATAGAGCACCTAATCCAACAATCCCATTGGCTTGGAAAAAAAAAATTCACAACTACATACCATCTTCTTTTGAACATTGAAAATAATGGTCCCTTTATACCATTTCCATTGGTCCATTGAAAATTTGACAAGCCTACAAAGCCCTTTTACAAGTTGAATTGTTTGTTCACTTGAAATAACTAAATAAAATAAAATCAGACCATCAAATCTAGCAATGCCATTAGCCAGCTCATTGTTTATTCACACCCATACCCAAGCCTATTCAACTACTTCCTCATATTAATACACTAATATTATAACCTTAGTCTGTTAATGGACAAGTTCAAAACACTATGTGTGACACATGTTTATGAAACAATTAATTAATTTTGAATTTTATTTTCCAAAAATAAAATTGCTGGTTTGGTTTATGTAATACCAATTTCCAAACAATGTTCATTACAAGGGTGAACTTGTGAAACCTATATTTTATTCCTACGTGCATGTCAAATTTACATATGAGGAATATATAGTATTCCTATAGATGTATAGAATGTTGGGCCACCAATAATCATTCGTTTGTGATTACTAAATGAAAAATTCAATAGCATGGGTAAAAAATTAAATTTTGAATTTGAATTTGAATCAATCGTAATGGGGTCATTAAGTGGTCTACTAAAGCCAACATGAGACTGATTTTGCACATGAGGTGGAGGGCCAACAAGAGTAGGTCCATCTTTCGAATGCATGCATAAATTTGGGTGTCAATTTGTCTTATGGTTGCCATTGCAATGCCCATGTTGCTTTATAGATCTTGAACTTTACTAAAATGGACTTGGTTTAAAGATTTTAATTTGGATGTCTACATGATGCATAAAATCATTTTTCAAAATTTAAAAATTTGTAAAAGCCATGGACTTTTGAACTCAAAACTAATGGAATGCACCTTTGATTGCCATTTCTTTGTGGATTATGATATGGTTCATTGATTGATGGGGTGTGTGTTAAGGACTTGAAATTAATAAAATATCATAATAAAAAAGTTGTGTAAAAAAATATAATCAGTTGAATTTTAAGATATTTCCAAATTTATGTTAATTTTTTCTTCAAATCCTTTATGATAATGTTAACACTTGACCCCCCATCCAACATAACATCCTCCATTAGGTTTTTCCCCACATGCACTAGAATTACTACCATGTGAGGATTTATAATGACTGACCTTACATCAAAAGGTGGAGCTTGAGGATGGGTTGGTTGGCTATTGGGAGATACTTTAGAAACCACATATTGTTTTAAATCAAGGGCCAAATGCATGAGTTGACCAAAGGTGAGAATATGTTTACTACTCAGTAATTGTTGATCAATTTCTTGGAGCACATCCTATTTTTCGGTAATTGTTCCATCGTTAACAAAATTGGTTCCAGTTTTCAGTAGTCCAAATGACTATTGCATCAGTGGTTAACTCCTTGGGGCTATTTCCATTGTGGATTTTGGTGCTTGCATTTGTTGGATGACTGATTCGAAGGTCTTTTGCAATTGTTCTTCCTTTTCCCAATCTTCTACACTCTTGGTCTTCCAACACTAATCTTGGGTTTTAGCTTTTCATTTCGACAGTTAAGACCATGTTGACAGTGGTTTCATCCTTTTTTAGTTATGCATTGGAGACTTTGTCTCAAAACATCTCTTGTGTAGTTAATTTATGTGGACAATCATAGATCTTGTGTTCTAATGAATTGCATACGAAGCAACAGTCACTAGAAGAAAAACATGTATTTTTTACTAGTATCTAAGACTAAATTTTAGTCACAAGAGACATTTTGCAACTAAAATCCATTTAGTCGCTTAAGACAAATCGCATGTGATAAACTAGTCACAAATGATAAAAGATATTGTATGAAAAAAAAAGTTAACAAATACATTTCATCCTTTGACTCAATTGTATACAGTTTGTCACATGTGACTAAGATGCAACTATTTTGGTCACAATTGAAGGCAAATGATGTGTTGCCACGTGTTTTAATATTTGTTTATTTAAAATATAATTTTATTATTATTTTGAAATAATTTAAAACATTCAATTCAAATACTTGGATGATATTATATTATGACACGTGGTCAAATGTAAGTATGCCACGTGGCATTAAAATTTTTAATAAAAATGATTAATATTATGTTAGTAGGTACATAAATAGGTGCTTACAAACCTAGGCTACATACTGACCTACCTATTTAGGTTATAAAAAAAATAGGTAGGTTCTACTTTCCTAGGTTAAATACCTACTCATATAAGTAAGTATTTAGGTAGGTAGGTACATAGCTCAACTTAGGTGTGTAGGTCAAACTAGGTACCTACCTAGTTAGGTAGATAAATAGGTTGGGAAAGTAAATACTTTAGAAATGTGCATAATTTATTTTTTTGTTTTGGGTTGAGCCTTTTGATTAGCCCATCCCATGTGCACAAATTTCTTAATGTGAAATTGGATGATCACACCCCCTTGTTTATATAGTGTTCAAAATAGGAATGGAAAACAAATAACATGGGATAAGTTTTGAAGTTGCAACTTCCCCACAAACTAAGTTGTAATTCCAAAAGTTTCTTCATGCCTTACTTTTTAGTTTTTAAATTTTTAAACAATTAAAATATTAGATAATTACATAATCATTTAACTAATAATGACTAAATATACATATATTTAAATTATAAATTATACACTACAAATATTCAATATTCATTATCAATTACTTAAATAAACAATTACTTCTTAATATTTAACAAACTAACTATCTAATTATTCACAAATTATTAATACATAATTCATAAATAATTAAATAACTAGAATATTTAAAAATGTTTTATTATTTTTAGAATCTGATCAAAGTATATATAATATAATTAATGTAAAATTAATTTAATGTCTATAATTTAAGTTTTAACAATTTTAAATATTTATGTTAAAATTATAAGTAATGAATTAACAATTGTTATTAGAAAGTAAATTTTTACATGAATTTAAAAGAATATATTATTCAACTAATTACATTACTTATTATCATAGATGATTAATCACAGATTTTTTTTAATAATATTATTATATAATAATTTGTGAAATTAAAATCAGTCAAACAACTATTTCAACCTACATTATAATTTTTTCAAATTTTTAATTTAGGTTTGAAGTTATAAATTACAGAGTGTGAATAATTATGTTCAATTAAAAAATAATTATGCACATAATAATTAATTCTTATCTGAAGTAATTACAATGATTTAAAGTAATGTCACATTAATCATTAATTAATTTCTTCTAGTGTAAAAATATAAATTATAAAATATACAAATCTATGTTATAACAATAATTATTTAGTGTTATTTATATTTAATAAACACAATCATTTATAAAAGTGATTTATTATGGATTCTAGTAAAAAAAACCCTTAAAACTCAATCCACAATATTTTGAATTAAAAGATAAATTTAAGATTGCAAAATAATAATTCAGAATTCAAATATTAATTTTTAGATCAAATAATTTTTTGAAGTTAATAAACAAATTTCAGATTTGAAATGTCAATTTTTAGATTCAAATATAATATTCAAAATTAAAATGTCCATTTTAAGACTCATTTATTAATTTTCTGAATTGAAATATTAATTTCAAGAATCCAAAATAAAAATTTGGAATTCAAATTTCAACTTTCAAGTCAAATAATTTCTTAAAATTTAACTTTAAAATCTCAGAATTCAAATATCAAATTTCAAGTTCAAATAAAAATATTTAAAATCAATATGTCAATTTTTAAACTCAATAATATTTTTTGAATTGAAATATTAATTTTTAGATTCGAAAATAATAATTTAGAATTCAAATATCAAATTTTAGATCAAATATTTTTTTTGAATTTAAATAAAAGTTTCCAGAATTGAAATGTCAATTTTCAAATTGAAGTAACAATATTCAAAATTGAAATGTCCATTTTTAGACTCAATTATTAATTTTTAGACTTGAAATATTAATTTTGAGAATCCAAAATAATAATTTGGAATTGAAATTTCAGGTTCAAATCAAATGATTATTTAAAATTTAAATGAAAAATTTTCAGAGTTGAAATGTGAATTTTCATAGTCATATAAAAATATTCAAAATTAATATTTCCATTTTTATAGTCAATTAATAATTTTTTGAATTGAAATACTAATTTTTGGATTCAAAAATATTAATTTAAAATTCAAATATCAATTTTTAGATCAAATAAGCCTTTTTGAATTGAAATTTAAAATGTCATATTCAAATCAAAAATTTGAAATTCAAATAATGTTTTAAAAATTTTAAATAACAATTTTCAGATTTGAATAAGAATCCAAATTTCAAATATTAATTTTGAGATTCATTATATGAATAATAAACATACGTATGCATATTATATATATATATATAATTTTAGTACATACATAAAAACATACTCGTATGTCATTGTACAATACCTTTAGGATGCAACTAATTTGGTGATTATTACAACTAATGGGACATATCAACCTATTAATGGATGAAAATAAATGTAAAATCGATCCAACCAATAGGATGAAATTTATAATAGTTGTATCATAGTTGTCACAATGACCAAAATAGTTGAAATTTGGTCTTGTAGTTGCAAATATTCCCAAATCTAGTCACAAACAACTACAAGTCACATGTAGTTATAAATGTAGTTACATTTTGATTGATTTCTACTAGTGAGTAGACCAAAGAACTTCTTTGATTTTGGTTCCCTTGTTTTCTATGGTTTCCACTTGTTCATTTCCTTGCCTGAGGAGAAACTTTGTTCACCAAAACTTCTTTAATGTCCTTCAATTTGTTGTTTGGATTCTTTGGGTTCCAATGACAACACTCTTTCAGATGTCATGGTTTATGATAGAAATCACACATCTTTTCGATCATAGTGTTTTTTGGCGCTTTCTTTGGTTTTTTCAATGATTTTAACAATTTTGGTACTCCTTTGCATCTACCATAATGTCTTCATAGGTGACTACAAATTATTTGCGCCCGAATAAGGTATTTTGCTTCATTCCTGGAGTTGTGATTCATAAGTAAGGGACCAACCTAGCTCGAAAGAAGGTTGTTAACAAGTTGTCGTCCATTTTATGTTGAAGACAATTGGCAAGTTTGAAAATTTGTTCATAATAAACCTCAACCTTTTCATCACTACCCTACTTAATGATTCTAAAAGCCATGTAGACTTGTTCATCATTTTGAGCGGTGCGATAATGCTTACGAAATGCAACTTCCAACTCTAAGAAAATGCATCCCAAGTGAAATTACATAAAATTTTTGCCCCACTCTGAAATTGCATCCTTTAAAGTGAAACAAAACAAGTTCATTATGCCAACATCTCACTTTTCACTATTAACCTGAATTACTTTTCGAAGCATTCAAACATGAGCATCTAAATTTGTCCCAATAGAGTAAATTGGGTATAACAACAATTTCCTTGATGAAGGAACCGCATGGGTAGTGGGTACCGGTGGTGGATAGCATGGTGAATACCATGGGTTCCAAGGGGAACTCGACTAGGGAGCATTGAAAGGCACACCTACGCCTCCAACTGGAAATCCACCTCCACTTCCTCTTGGAGGTCTTCGGCCACTTAGGGTTCCACCTCCATTTAGAGGTTTACCATCTCCTCCCAAAGGTCCGTTCCCCCCTCCTAGTGGTCCTCCACTCCCATGAGGAGGACTACCACTACTTTTCGTAGGTATCCCACCTAGAATTACCAAATCCTAATGGGGGGTTTCATGTGGGCAATTGGGAATAAGGCATTGGATTTCTAGTAGAAAACCCACCAATAGGAATAGTTATCAAGAGAGTCGTCACATACACTTGGACACCCTGACTTCCTCAAGTTGCGGCAATTCCAATAGACACCATATTCAAGAAAAGGTATGTTGTGAGTCTAGGTGTGTTGGAGAAAATAAGTGGAGGGTTTCCTAGGTAATAAGGATTAGGAATCATTGTCCACATGTTGGGAATATTGTCGTTGCCTACAGAGGATAGTCCATAGTTCCCAAGGTATGTAAGTAAAACGATAGGATTCATTGTTAGATATTAGTCATTCGACATTTAAGTAATGGGGTAACTTGGGGCAATTGTGAAAGAAAGGGTACGCTAAGGTATTACAAGAACCTAAGTCATTGAAATCTGGGAGCTAACTAAGATGGTAGGTTGGGTGGTATTAAAAATCAATTCAATCACAAAAATCAATACTTGGCTAGATCTATAAGGACAATTTCCAATGACATGTGCCAAACCTCTATAAAAGTGTAGATTTGGCTAGTGGGTGTGGAATCAATAGTAAAATTAAGCATTACTAAAAACATCTAACATGAATCATACTCCTCACAAAGATTCATCATTGAAAAGTGGTCATTGTTGTTAGTTTTGGAAGTAACCTTCTTTGGAAACTTTGCCAGATCTTTAATTGTCCTCTGAAGTTTAAATTTGCCAATTTGAAGGTTGGTTTAAACCCCACATTTCAAGATTAATTAGGGTACTTATTGGTTTGCATTCATAACTCTCATCCATGTATACAACTAAGTTAAATAGTTGGTACAAAAATTAATGGAATGGTGCCCTACAAGTGGGACATCAACATTTTGTGTGCATTTGGGTCATCAAACATGGTGGATGGAACATATGTGGGCATGTTCCTAAAGCCCATCCACCATTGGGGCCAAAGGGGTTAAGACATATGCACACTAGTAGAAATTTGTGATTTTGCAACCAACGAATTTGCGACTAGTTGCGATTATTTGACATTTACAACTACTGTTGGTTATATCTACAACTACTGTTTGCATTTGAAGCCGCTTGCAACTACTCTACGACTAACTTACGACTAATGGATTATTTCATCCTTTCATTTAGATAGCTTTCATTACAATTTCCATCCAAGTATGTAGTATATACGGTTTCATCCGATGGTTTCTTGATCGTGTGGGTAAGGAGTGGCCATGTTTTTTCTGATTAACTAATGGATTGTTGCCACATGGCATGGTTTCTAGTATTTGGAAACTAGATAGTGATCTTGAATTTTCGAAATCAAATGGCCAAGAAATGGCCACGTCCTTGTGTTTGGCTAATCGAAATGTGCCACATGTTTCAATATGAGCATTTTGAGCTGTTGAATCGCCATGTATGACATGGTCCCACTATTAGGGTTAGGGTTAGGGTTTAGGGTTAGGGTTGGGGTTTAGGGTTAGGGTTAGGGTCTCACTATTAGGGTTAAGGTTAGGGCTAGGGTCCCACTATTAGGGTTAGGGTTAGGGTTAAGGTTAGGGTCCAACTATGAGGGTTAGGGCTAGGATCCCACTATTAGGGTTAGGGTTAGGGTCCCACTATTAGGGTTAGGGTTAGGGTCAGGGTCCCACTATTAGGGTTAGGGTTAGGGTTAGGGTTAAGGTTAGGGTCCCATTATTAGGGTT
>Ga0209208_10006093_pt1 | contig 16660 bp, 19 predicted proteins | sample S1TSphfallax_3_FD_187694 | JGI IMG/M metagenome (GOLD analysis project Ga0209208, IMG submission 187694) | Host-associated microbial communities from peat moss isolated from Minnesota, USA - S1T2_Fd - Sphagnum fallax MG (SPAdes) (version 2) | ecosystem: Host-associated > Plants > Peat moss >...
CACAGAAAACAAAAGGGGGACCAAAACTGGTTTTGTCACCTAAAGCCGTCACTGCACTTCGACCCCTAAAGGACGACCACCCAGGGATATTATATAAGTAGATGGACAAGCAACTATTCTCTCTCTCTATATATATATATACATATATTCCTCCATACCGTGTGGACCCAAATTCAGTCTGATTCCCCTTTCTATCGCCAGAATAAATGGCGAATCTCATGCTTGGCAATATTAATAATCCCCACTTGTTGATAGTTTATGCATTGTGTCATTGACTTGGTGTCATGTACACATGGAAAAGTGGCTAGAGAAATTTTCTTGTGTATTTCCTCAATGGCACCTTGTATTCACAAATATTCCTTGTAAAGAGAGGCGGGATCTTATGTCTACTCCTTAAAAGTAAGAAGGTTCTTATACCTAGAACCTACCCCTTGTATAGGTTGTGATCTATGAATGTTTAGGTTCACCATGAAGTTGAGCAAAGAGGGGGTGGAAAGGGGGGGACATTCTCAAAATGGAGAGCAGGACTCAGCTATCACCTTGTCCTACACCCTTTACTTTGGGAAAACCCCCACCCTTAGGCATTACCCTTCTTAAGGGTTTTAATTATTAAATTTTATGGAATACCATTTGTCACTCCAAAGGATGTATTTACAATATGGTTTGTGCTTTTGGCTGGTGACCCAGCAGCCATGTAACAACCGCGGAGAGCATTCCTAGTGTATTTATAGGGCAGACTACATTTAGTAATCATGCTCACAAAAAGATCCCTAGGCTGGAGGATATAAAATTGTAAGATCCCTAGGGCGCAAAATGTAAGCCAAAAGGATCTTTTGAAAGGAAACTTTTTTGAAAAACTCCATTGATTGCATCCCTTGTTACACAGGGTAAGGCCCTGCTGTCAGGGAATTACTGCGTGGACCTTGGGCTCCGCCCTCAGTGCTCACAAAGTAATACCCTGATAACAGGGCCTTCCCTTAAACGTAAACTCCCGCTCACTTTGCCGTGGCGTTTTCAGGTCCCTTACCTGCCCAAATTTCTCACTGTTCATTCCGGATTTTTTAAGGTACCGTAGAGCCTGTCATTGGACCTTCCGAAATCCAGAAGGTAGACTTCATTATTTCATCTTTTCGTTGATGAAACCCTGCCAAACTTTATAGAACGAAAGCACCCAAGAACATAAATATACCATCTTCTTTACTGCATAGTGCACACCACATGCTGGCAAGCTGTCTTCAAACAACGCCTCTGTATGGTTATGTCCAGTGAACTACTGCTGCAGATTACTTGAAATAGCCGTCAATTTAAGGTGGTCAATAGATTACCCACACTCGTGAAGTGGGATGTTAGACTATGAGAAAATTCGACAAGACAAGTGTGGTTTGTGGTTTCCTTCCTCAACTAACTGTTCCATGTTATTACTTGAGTCTGTTGCGTTGTTGCAGGTCATCGATAAAGAATCACATATATCTATTACCTTCATCTTTTCTCCTGCTCCTAGCACGCAAGGATAAATTGAATCAAAAATCTGCCCACAGTTAAGCTGTGCTGATAACCAAGTCAATTTCTTTCTTTCTGTGCTGAGGTTCAAAATTATTAACACTAGAGAGAAAGTAGAAAACACAATTTTGCCACTTCCACCTCGTTCACAAAGAAAGAGGAAGATTGGAGTTGTGTGAACGTAAAGGTAGGTAGTCAGTACTGTTTCCCTTTTCACGCAAAGTATGTAAGCAACTTGTGCTCCTTTTGTGCAGCAACTACTGGTCTCTATCTGCCCCAAGTTCGACACTCCAAGGCTCTATTGGAATTTCACGTGCTCTTGAAGATAGGAGAGTTTCTATTGCTAATCTTCCCGTCGAGTTCTGAGGAACTGTCCGCTATATACAAATTAAGCCAATTGCCTAGTGGCGAACTGGTATTCACTCCTACATGTTTTCGTTCACAGTAGAATTTTTTTCTTTCTCAGATGTCTTCATCATAAATTTCGTGTTTCTAACAAGTTCTTTAGTTGTCAATTTACATAGTTGATTTATTTATGACTCGTAGATAGCACTGGCATCTGGGGCTCAAATCAGACTTGAGCCAACCCACTTTGGTGTCTCTCAAGTTAGATGCTGGTCGCGTTGATGGCTCAAACAAAGCCTTGAAGAAATAACAGAAAAAACAACAGGTTTTCTTCTCTGGTTCCATCGGCAACCAAATCAACTAGTTAATCAACCATGGAACAACCATCTAGACAGCGAGATACCGAAATCGACTTCTATGACAAACCACCAGTACGCAACGTTCCTATTGACACGGTGCACAATTATACTCCGCGAGTCATTTGCGAATACAGAGAAATTAAAGGCCGGTTAGCAAATCCAGGGTACCGAAGATTGTTCTATCACGATCATCCCGATGAAACCCCTGATCAACTACGTGATGAACTTCGAGCATTGAAGGAGGAAATTTCTAAATATGAAGAGACACAACTAATATTGACGGATGAAGTTCGTCAATATAAGGACAAACAAGATAATGTTGAAAAAAGCGTTGACGTAGACAGGAGATTTGCTAAAATGGTCCAGGTATGAAGTTTACTTCCTGAACAAACATGTCACATTGAATTATAGCTTTTGGACAAAATATGAAATTGAGATGAATATCGCATAGGGTTCGCAAAGTCAACCGATTTTACAACATGTTCTATTGTCACTCATGATCATCATCATGTTTGGATGCTCCGAAGGGTTCTAGCCCTTTGTTTGCAGTTCAGGATGTTGTCATCGAACTTTTAGAATTTTGCGACGGATGGGCAAGGATGTACATTAAAAAATATAATTTGCAACAACGTTTTGAAGAAAGTGCTGGGAAAACTGAGGCAAACCGGCTACCTGCTGCATATCGCTGGTTCGTTGAACAATCAAAAAATGGGGACAGTGATCTGCAAAATTATCTAAACGAGGTCCATTCAAAAGTAAAAGTAATGTCTGTCAAACCAATTGATGCCGGATCAATCTTTGCTTCCTTGACATCATATAAGGAAGCCAAAGAAGAAAGAGATTTGAGAGGCCATCCTTGCAAGTAAGTCTAGTTTGTGCAGCATTTTTCAATTATTTTCTTCACATGTTCTCAATTTTCAAGTTCATAATGAGTTTAACTGACACGTTTGTCTAATTCTTATGCAGAATTTCGCCTAAACCAGAAATGGAGAACATTATAAAATTTGTCGAGGAACTCGCAAAGGGTGATGGATTGCTCCCCAAACCTTATACAAATGATGATAGAGAGTTTGTGATGAAAGCAGTTGAACACTGGTCAAAGACTCATGATCAAGAGCCAGGTCCTTCTGGCAACACCCACCAAAGTTGAAAGATCCAACACAACTAAGAAGAAACCACATCAATGAATTTGACCAGCATTTCGTTGAAGGTGATGAAGTTGGTTTCATGAATGGTGATGATGTTGAGGACCTATGTTTGTTAAGTTAGGTGATTGATTATTGAAGAAGTCTCGGACTTCCAAATCAATGAGGAAGACCAAACTTTCCACCTAAAGATTTGATGTGCCATAATTTCAATGTAAACTGCTTTTGTGGGTTTTTAGTTGCAAATTATTTCTAGTTTGATGGCTATAAACATGTTATGAACAATAGTAGGAAAAAGTGTTTTTTCATTCCATCCATGAAAATTTGCCTTTTGTAAAAAGTTTGAAAGGTTTCCAACTTTTTGAAGTTCGTAGACTCAAAAAAGACAAGGGTTTTATTGGTTATAAATAATTATCATGCATAAAGGTCTTAGCCTTCTGGCCAGAGCCAAAGCTGTTTGAAGAATCAAATCCATTAAACGTGCACTTGGATTTTCTAAATTTCACTATCCAAAAGAGAATCCCCTTGTCAAGAGAAGCTTCCCTTTTCAAGGATTTGTCCCCTTCCCAACATGTATGGGTAGTATATCAACCTTCTTGCTATTGTTTGTTTCCCGTACCCGTTACCATTACAATCCATACCAGTTTTGAGGACCTTACTGCTGCCTGAGTGTTGTCATATGTTCAATTGCCTACTTCAGTTTTGGACCTCCATCTTACCACTTTACATCCGTAACTGCCAAGAATATGAATAGAATGATAGATTAATCCATGCACAAAAAATCAAACATATGTAGATCTGGCTGAAGGAGTTTATAAGCATCTAAAATTTCAAACTCAAATGTAATAGATCATTCAGTATGAAATCATTGGTAAGGTAGGTATTGTATGTACGTACTGTTAGGTACAACTGATAGAAACAAGGAGTCGTCCATCATGTCCAATATCCAGTTTGAGATGACTGCGCTCTGTGAATAGTTGAGGCACCTCAACTATTCCTAGTAACCAGCTCTCACCAAATACCAAGTCCAAAGTGGAACACCCCATTTTACCCCTCTACCTTCCATATTTTACAGTTTCAAATGTTACCAATATGTTAGCATTGAATGCAGCAGGTGCCTCATGCCATATAATCCCACTTTGTTGAGTAGCAAATTCCACTATGATGCAGATGTCATTCTAGAACAGTTTCATTTTTACATAGTGGTTTTGACCAGCGTCTAGCTTGTAAGTGTCAATAGCCATACATGCAGCATGTAAATGCAGTGTAAGCGTAAATCATTTACACTTACACGTCCAAATTTTTTACATTTACACTTATCCTGTTGCGGTGTATGTATATTTTTTACACTTACACACAGCTTGTGTAAAATTTTGGAGTGTGTAAGTGTAAATACTAAAATTATTTGTAAAGTCACCCTGTCATTGGGCCTCCTTCCACCCTAAACCCTTCTTGTGGGGGGGGGAGGGGGTGGAGGGGGCTATCCATAAAGTGAGGAAATTTATTAAATCTGGGAATGAAATGCTGAAACTCATTATTTAATGCAGAAGGTTCAAGATTAATTATAGTAGCTTTACAAGTAGGAGCAGTGAAAATATATGCAGCAATAGTGGAGGCGCTAAAGAAAGAGGAAAGACAGTGAAACTCAATTCACCACAAAAACTGAGGTCCCACCACCCTTGAATGCTAATTTTTTTGGATTTTTTGGAGTTTACCCTATTTGTGATCAAACTCAGGATTTTACGGTTGTTTTCTTTATTTTATAGATAAATTTATTACTACTTCGGCTTTGTGTTGCTTCACTCCATTAGTGACGATGAATTGTTTATATATATATATATATATCATATTAATTCAAATTTTGAAAAGAGAAAGATGTATTTGTTGTTTAAAGAGTTTCGTAAATGTGTTTGTAGTTGATTGTTAACATTACAACACATTACAATATGTAGTTGGGATGTCTTTTTTTAACTGCTTCTTTTTTAAAGTTTTTCTATAAGTTACTAGGGCTCCATGTTGCTCTGTTGTATAACCATTATACCAAATACGTTTTATTCCATCATTTCTTTTGGATAAAGAATTAAAATTCACTTTTTTCTTTTTACTAAATACCAAAAGCTTCCAACACAAAAATTTGTGATCAGACTCTAAAAAGAGTTGTCTGTTCATAGCATCAGTACTAACTCAAAAGTCAAAACCATCAATATAATTGCAAGATTTCACTGATGCACAGTAACTCAAAATCAAGTAAGCACTACAAACTGTTTTACTTTTAGCAATAGAAGTATCATCTAAGGTTGTCACACTTACAAAATCAACACAAGGTTGTAGCTTCTAACAAACTACCTCACAAAAAACAGAGTGAAAACATGGTGTGCATAAGAAATATCAAATAAAACAACCAAGTCAATACATGATGCAAATGACAACAAAAACTTGTATGATGGACCACACCTCCTGTGCTTAAAGATCGACACAAAAATACATTAAGGAAAATGAAGCCAGATGAAATGCATCCACAATTGCCAAAAAAAAAAAACAACTCTCTAGACATCCAAAGGTTTCAATACACACCCAAAAGAGAAAACTTTTAGTCACTTATAGGTTCATGTACCTAAAAAACAGGGAAACACTAGAAATGCAAAAAAAATTTATTGAGATAAATGAAATTTTATGCTTTTATGAGTTTTTACATGTTTTATAGAAGCTTCACAAACTAGAAAAAAAATTTACATATGGCCCAAATATGTGAACATCATATTTCAAGAGTACTTGTTCCATCAGCCAAGAGAAGCCCACACTTTCTGACGACAAAAATCAAACACATGCTATTACGCAAGTCACAACGCTAATTATGATCAATGTGCCATAAATTGTTTAGTGCACATAAAAGCGCCCAAAAGATGATCTAGTAGGTGATAATCCCCTCCTTCATGTCAGACACCTTTGTATATTAAAAGTACACAAAACATCAAAGTATGAAGTTGACTGCCAAGGTTTACATCCCACTATTAGACCAATAGCATCACAAGTAAACCCTATTACCTTCTCAATTGGAAAACATCCTGAATGGGTCTACCTTACTCATGTCGAAGGACCTCATGACATGCATCTATTTTTTCTTACTAGACTTAAGTTCTGATCTCCTACTTGCCGACACTTCTTACCTAGGCAAGAAAGGAGGTATTCAAGTACACCCACTAATCCTGCATCACAACAACAAAACCCACTCTGCAAAAAAGACTATTCAAGCAGGAAAATGTAAAAATGGTAGTAGTTTCAACTTTGAGCTGAAGGTGCTATGCTGAAGTTGTAGCAAAGAAAGAAGTAGGAGTAGTTGGTGTAGAATCATATCCACCCATGCTAATGCTCTAATCCCGTTAGTTGGATGTGCGTAAACATATCCACTCAGTGAGTGCTGTTATTGTAGTCCCATCAATTGGATGTGTGGTAACATATCTTATGACAAAAAACGAGGGCTCAAACACACAAAATGCAAAGCATGTATATATTGAACAACAAATACATTCTCGGAATTTCACATTGGCTTGAGTTAGTGGCCCACTAACTTTTGTTCAAAAACTAGCAAACAAACCGCCTTCTTCATCATAGAGAGGCTTGAGGTTTCCAAGGGGTGAGATCGCTTTGATCTCACTCTCCTGAGCCCATCGGCCTCTATTTTCAAAGTCTTCAAACCCAGACAAATCTAGGACCTCATTGGACTTCCACGGGAACTGTAGTTCCAACTTACATATGGTACTATAAATTCTTCAACCCACACAAATGACACGATCCGGTTTCCTTGACACCATCACTCCATTTTAACAAAACAAAAAACATGAATATAACACATAGACTTCCCCCAGTCACTGTTTCAAGAATCCTTACAAAAAACTACACCCATCCTTTGTGAAATCGAACTTGTAGATTCAATGGACTGTTGTAGTCCTTTGGAGTTCCCAAAATTAGGGTACTCGTTCTTGAAAAGCAAAACAATAAAACCTAAATATAAACAAAACTCAAACACAGACTTTTGAAAAGATTTGCTGGCTGTTCTCGAGACCTCTAGGACTTCTCATCATTCCCTTTGTTCAACCATCAAATCTAATTCTAAGATAGATGTTTTGCCTCACTGAGTACATTGCATAGCGGATTGTTTCATATTTTTATTCGAGACAAAGATCTAAAAACCTCACTCCCACAATCCCCCCTTCATCGCCCTCAAAAAAACCAAAAACCTGCATTACTTATCTTCTTAGTAGTAAATATTTTTGCAGTTATTCTACGAGATCTCCGCTAAGCGCACTTCCCTTGGTAGCACCTTTAGCCACACGATCATCCTACGTCTAGCCATAACACATGCATGCCAAACACAAAAAAACAACACCAAAGCTTCAATGCTACCAAACACCCATGCATCTCCATTCTACAACCATCCTTGTCTCCACGTCGTCGAGAGCAAAAACTCCAAGCCGCCAACCAAAAACAAAACATGTTTCATTCAAAAACCCTAAACTACTTTTTGTTCACACTCAAAACCTTAAAGCTAAAAATTTGTTACAATCCTACTTGAGGTTTGGTTAGCATACATGTAGCTTGTGGCAACAATAGCTGCTAGTAACCCTAAAACAACCCTGTTGACCATAGCCGTATATTGTTGTGTCAATGGTAATGCCTCCAACTGGGGGTATTTGCTGTACCTATTCATAATATCCCAAGGTCTCAATCATCATATAAGCTCAAATAAGTTGGAGGAAAGTTGTTAATGTTCAACATGATTAGTATTCTAACTTAATACACATAGAACATAGTGCACAAAGAAAGTACGGGATTGGTGAAATGTTAATCCATGTAGATAAATTTCTTCACTTACTTGCAAAAGGAGATTGCATGCTATTCTTTTAAGCATAAATCCCAATTACCAATGTACTTTTATGCTTACTAACAACATGCATACTACATGTAAATAAAGTGTTCTACACACCAAAGCACACCAACAGTCTCCAAGAACCTACCACTTGCACATAAACTAATATTTCATATCCATCCACCATCAAGAATGTACTTGTTAAAGTCCACCTTTGGTTCTTCCTTGTTTCCAGTAGATAGTGTTGCCAAGGTTGGCTTGAGATGCAACATAAACACTTTATCAGTATTATTGAAGCCACATATTACCTCCAAGATGCAATCCTTATGCAATAAATGACACTTGAGCAAAATATCATAAAACATAAAATCACTTAAGTGGCAGAAAACAATAAGGCAAACTGTGCAAAGTCAATCCAAACAAATAGGCTTGATAAATGCATGGGGGCCTTTACAAATCTTCCTAGAACTTGAGCATTAAATCTTCCTACAACTCATAATACCCAAGAGCTCTTACCAAAGATAAGATGGGATCCTTGAACAACCCTAAATACACTTGTCCAAAGCTTAAAATCCATTTCTTTAAATTTGATACAAATTGTTTACAAAATTAGAAAATACTTCACTTGTAGCTTACATTTTCATAATTGAAAAAGTACCATCTTGGCTAAGAAGAAAAAGAAGAGACACATCTATAAGCATCATAGAATCCATGACAGATTGAGTGGCCAATTTCAACTGTTGCACAAGAACTTTCTTCCCATATGTAACTAAAAATCATTTATACAACTATGATTGAGGCTACAAGGGCCTAACTCCTCAAATAAGTTGTTGGGATGATGGTGGCTATTGGTATGAATTTGATCCCACTCAATGCAATTGGGAGAGAAATTTGTTTACAAATTAAAGGTCCTTCTAGGCTATCAAAAGATCTTAAAACCAAGAGGTGCCCAAACATTTGAAAGAAGGATGAGCCAAAGGAAGTAAGAAACTTTATCATTATGAAAAAAAGGGTGTTTTGCAACTTGCTTTGCAATTCCATTTTTGAGTTGTAAAGGACAATTGCAATTCATTGTATTTATATGTTGTGAGTGTTAACAGACAAATTGCATGAGTTCAAAGTTACAACCCACCGTATATACGATGCAACTCATTGCAACTCAATCAAAACAACTCATTTTCAATTACCATGCAACTCCATTATAATTACATCCATGATGTCATGATGATGTCATTGATTGCCATCCATCTATTAAAATATGACATGTGGCACTTTTAAAAAAATTTGACATAAAAATTATTATTTTTGAGATATTGATCTCCATCATTATGATTGTTAATGATGGTTTTTAATTGTGACATGTGGCACAATAAAAAATTACCACATGGCATATTAATTATATTCTTGAATAAATAAATATTTATTTATTTATTTTAGTAGATAGGTAGAAAAATAGCACCTACCAACCTACTTAGGATCATAGGTAAATAGAAAAATAAAAGAATACCCATGAAATTTTATTTTTTACCTTTAGGTTAAGCTTTTCTAAGCTCATCCCAAAATGTCACCTATATTTTAATGTTAGAATATGAGGAAAAAAACCTTCTTTATATAGTTGATACATGGGGATTTGAAAACAAAGAATATGGCTTAAATCTTTTAATCGTTCCTTAGTTGCAAATTAAGTTATAATTGAATTGCAACTATAACATTTAAGCACTCAGGTAAGCTAGATCCAAGGGGAGGGCTCCATTGTTTCTAGTGTTTAAACAAAAATCAAACCCCTCTGGTGTTTTAAGGCACTAAGAATTGTAAAAAACATAGTAGAATTGCAAAAGTTATGCCCCCCCCACATTAGAAGGGGTCAAAAATTCAAAAAAATAAACCATTGAATGGTACAAAGGCCAGTTCCCAAACACCTAAAAAACTCCATGTATATTGTTCTATTGCTATTAAAGTTTAAAGATGATTTGTAAAATTTCAAGTGACATTCCTACATAACTTTCAATCATTTAAAATGAATAAGATATTAAAAAGTTATGAGGTTTGAAAGTAGGAGGGGTCAAAAGAAAAAAAAAATCTTTTTTTTTTTTGGTAAGTTGGAAAACTTGTTTCTCTTCTTTTTATTTTGTCATTATTTCTTTTCCTTTACATTTCAAAGATGATTTTTAAACCTTGAAGTAAAACTCCCATAGCATTTTTAATTACTCAAAATGAAACACATATGATGAAGATATAAATAATTAATGAATATGTATCTTTATTAAGTGAATTATAGTCATAACATAATTGAATAATAGGTGCATTACATTTGGCAAGTAATGCTTGTAAATCTACATGGGAAGAAGGTGTAGACTCACCAAGATGATGTTGTTAAATACATATTCATTCTTACATAACATAGTTATAATAACAATTTGAAGAATATTTTGCTTTGGACAAGCTTTGGAGAGGAAGAGAGAACCTGGGCAAATAGGCTAGGTTGGTAGGTTTGTTTAAGGTTGAGTGGAAAACTCCTTTTCATAACATTTTGGTTGTATTTTTGAACGACTAGAAGTTGGATTCTAAACATAATAGAATCAAAGTCATGTTGGGAAAATAACAAAAAATTATAAACAAACATATGTTGGAAGAGATTTTTAAAATCTACAATACAAGACAAACAGAAATAGACTAGGCAAAAATGTTAGATGTTGGAGTAACCCTAGTAGACATAGTTGATAAGAATTTTAGATACTTCCAACATGAATAAAGGGTGGGTTGTAGATAAGATGAAGTTAGAGTATGTTAATAAAATTGTTGCAATTTTGCCCATTATCTACCAAAAAGATAAGGTGCAATATTTTAGCAATAAATTTACCAAGATGATCTCCAAAGTAGATCATGGAGAATCCATCAATTGGTCAAGGAGTTGATTATATGGAAAAAGAGTTAGAAAAACATGATTGATGAAACAACTTTTGAAAACCAAAAAAAGATGTATGCCATTTTGCCAATCCTAAAAGTTATGTTTCAAAAATGTTTCCATTAGAAGTAGCAGAGCCATAAGAAAAGGAAAAGCACGGAAAGCAACCACAAAAGGACATGAAAAGAAAAGAGATTCTACAAGAGAGGTTTATAAAGAACAAAAGACCTTTGAACCTTACACATGTTTCTCTTATAAAAGAGAAACAACCAAAAACCAAAACAATTAGAAAAGTAATTTTGATGTCCCAATTTAATGATGATGATGAGAGAGATTTTGCAGAAGAGGTAGAAAAGACAAGAGGATATTGCAATGAGGGGTATTATTAATTGTCAACAAATAATAGAATTGCTTTTGTGGCTTTTTAGTTGCAAATTATTTCTAGTTTGATTGCTATAAACATGTTATGAACAATAGTAGGAAAAAGTGTTGTTTCATTCCATGTCCATGAAAATTTACCTTTTGTAAACAATTTGAAAGGCTTCCAACTTTTTGGAGTTAGTAGACTCAAAAAAGACAATAAAGGTTTTAGCCTTCGGCCCTAGCCAAAGCTGTGTGAAGAATCAAATCCATAAAACGTGTACTTGGATTTACTAGATTTCACTTTCCAAAAGAGGCTCCCCTTGTCAAGAGAAGCTTCCATTTTCAAGGATTTGTCCCCCTCCCAACATGTATGGGTAGTATATCGACCTTCTTGCCATCATTTGTTTCACATACTCATTACCATTACAATCCATAACCAGTTTTGGAGGCCTTATTGCCCGCCTGAGTGTTGTCATGTGTTCAATTGCCTACTTCAGTTTTGGACCTCCATGTTACCAATTTACATCCATAATTTCCAAGAATATGAATAGAATGATAATTTCATCCATGCACAAAAAACCAAACATATGTAGATCTGGGTGTAGGATTTTATAAACATCTAAAATTTCAAACTCAAATATAATAGATCATTCAGTATGAAATCATTGGTGAGGTAGGTGGTGTATGTATGTACTGTTAGGTACAACTGATAGAAACAAGGAGCTGTCCATCATGTCCAATAGCCAGTTTGAGATGACTGCTCTCTGTGAATAGTTGAGGCACCTCAACTATTCCTTGTATCCAGCTCTCACCAAATACCAAGTCCAAAGTGGAACACCCCATTTTACCCCTCTACCTTCCATATTTCTATAGTTTCAAATGTTACCAATATGTTATCATTGAATGCAGCAGGTGCCTCATGCCATATACTCCCACTTTGTGGCTTTGTTGAGTAGCAAATTCCACTATGATGCAGATGTCATTCTAGTTTCATTTGTACATAGTGGTTTTGACAGTGTTGTGCGTGTAACTGTCAATAGCCATATATATGGCATGTAAATCCAGTGTAAGTGTAAATCATTTACACTTACACATCCAAATTTTTTACACTTACAGTTATCTTGTTGCAGTGTTTTTTTTTTTTTAACACTTACATGAAGCCAGTGTAAATATTTGTCAAATACACTTACACAGCCAGTGTTTTGGGCCGTGTAAGTGTAAATACTAAAATTATTTGTAAAGTCACCCTATCTTTGGGCCTCCTTTCACCCCAAACCCTTCTTTGGGGGGTATCCATAAAGTAAGGAAATTTTATTAAATCTGGGAACGAAATGCTGAAACTCACCATTTAATGCACAAGGTTCAAGACTCATTATAGTAGCTTTACAATTAGGATCAGTGAAAATATATGCAGCAACAGTGGAGGCGCTAAAGAAAGAGGAAAGACAGAGTGAAACTCAGTTCACCACAAAAACTGAGGCCCCCCCACCCTTGAATGCTAATTTTTTTGATTTTTTTTTAATCTCACCCTATTTATGCTCAAACTCAGGGTTCTAGGGTTGTTCTCTTAACTTTATAGATAATGTTATTATATATCTTTAATGACCAGACCTTCTTGCAAAGTCATATGAATTAGTTGTGGGTGTACATTTTGATGGTTTTTTTTTCTTGCAATGGACCATTTAGCTGGCTTATCTTCAAAAAATTATGAAATCTCCCCCCCACTCCCCACCCCCTCAAATAAAAATCACATTTCTTACATTGTTATATGTTTACATCATTTTACATAGCCATATAAAATCATGCTATTCTTTTATTGGACTGCATAAAATTATATAAATATATTTATTTTTTACACTTACACTTGCACGGAGTGTAAGTCCCAAACCATTTACATGCACAACACTGGTTTTGAGTATTGTCATAATACATCTACCATTTTCATGTCATAATACCCTTCTAAATACATTTTATTCTATTCTTTTATATATTACAAATTAATTTCTAAACTATGTTTAATTTTTTCTATCTATTAATGGGCCAAGGAAAGTTGCACACCTCCCAAGCTTGGAAGCATGGATTAGTTTGAAAAGGAGGAATGTGTGACAAGTGGTGGAAGGTCAAAACCATAAGATATCACAGATGGTTATTTGCAATATACATATTTGCACAATTCGATCTAATAGGTACTAGAAATTACACATGGAAAAATACTACTATGAAATAATGACATAGTTTTTAAGAAAAAACCTTGGATGGTATTTTTTAATAGTGGAAATCAGAGTAGCAACCTATTTCATTGAGTGTTTGCATTAATACCCCACATCGACATCTCTGTTGCTTTATTCAAACCAAGGCATGTGGCAGCAAGGTCTGATATGTCTATGGTGTGCTTCCCGTAGCTTTAACAAAGTCACAGCATTGTTGGTGTTGGGGTCATTGGTTCTAACATTGCACCAAATATTGGTTTTCACTGAGATATTTCAGGACTAATCGATGTCCATGCCCTATCAACCTGCATATTCATCCTTCAAAGCACAAGATCATGTTGGTTGGCTAATCAAGTCAAGCATTGTGGTCGTTGGCCATTAGTCACAGTTTGTGGTCATGGTGATTACCACATTTTGGCATCTAGGTCCATGTGATTATTTTACTTGGTCATGGAGATGACATTGAATTCATAAATTTAACAAGATTGCATATTAGAACCTTTTTGTACATGCATTTGCAATTTGTCAATGCATCACCTGTGAAAGTTTCTAAAATTTCTAAATGCAATTTGAAATGTAAACACCAGCTAATAAACCAGAAAATTTTCAGATCATGTTCATGGCACCATAATAATATTAAGATAATATTATGTTAACAAAGTACATGTCAATAATTGAGTTGATTATGAAATATCTAAAGACTCAAACTCTAGTTTTTAATTCATCAGTTCATATAAATTATGTCACTTGATTTACAGATGAACAAAATCACATACATCTATACCCATAATTTCATACTTATATGTTTAATAATCCACATAAACATGCATAATTGGCCACATGTTTTTTTCATATTTGAAATATGTTCCCTCTGATGGTCCCAAATCCCAATCACGAACACCTTTTAACCATGTCAAAAGCATTACCACTGATGTCCCCAAAGTTTACAATCAACAAACCTTCAAGAATCTTTTTCTGACTCTTAATTTACTGTTTCCGATTAAGTTCCATTAACTTTCCCAGATTTTTCATTAATAAGTCTCCACAAACATCTCAAAATCCTATGGACATAGTGATAAAGTGAATCAAAACCACAAAATGATGAGAAAGAAATTTGTGTTATAAAGTCTTCTTGCAGGTCTTTGTCCTTGTTTATCCCCAAAACAAATGAAAAAATGGCCAGCAATTTGCAAGAAAGAGAGGGGATGGAGGGTTCTGAAGTTGTACATCATGTTCAGAAACAGGCCTTACATCCAGACATGTGTTGCCACAGACGTCCTGTAATTGATGCAGTCTCTGATGCCCAGGGCAGAGTTGGCATTTAAGAAGGCTAAAACATCACTAGTCCCTTTATTCCCATGTGGGATCTAATATACAAACCACTTGACATCAAGTGAATGCTTCCAAGGATAAACTGAATCCAAGGAAAAGCCACATCACAGTGCACACATATGAATGCCCCAAAACAAACAAATTCAGAGATAACTATGCACACCACCTACTCTAGGTGCATGTAATTGGACCAGATTGTCCGTGACTGCTATTGAAAGGAGCTCCTTACTATAAATAAAGAGAGCTCTCAGCTCTACCACCTTCCATATTTGACAGGCAGGTGGGTTATGTGCGTAAGGATGTCCTCGGAACTGTTGGAAAACCATACTCATCTGCAGCCTGTTCACCATCATCAAACATACAGTTAGACACATTTTGCTATTGCAGTGTCATATTTTGCTTGCAAACTGCATTGCCTTACTTCACTGTCTATGTCTGTTCTGCAGTCTTGATCTCCAGACTTCATATGACATTTTGATTGCTTCCTTATTTTCCCATTTCTTACATCTCCATGCTTTGCATAGCTAACTAACCATGAACTGTATGCAGTCCTGCAATCTATAATCTATATAATCATTAGGAGCATGTGAGCATGATGGACAAAAACAGGAATTCACTCAAACACAAATTGAGTTATTCAAAATACCTGAGGATTGGCTTGGGTTGCTGCTGGACCAGAGGGTGCTGCAGGTAACTGTATTTCTGAATCGAATTCAGGCTCCTTGTCAGGTAGCAAGTAGGATGGCACATCTGTCCCTGTCTCTAATCCCATGTCTGCTTCCAAAGACTCCAGTTCTGTCACAAGTCCACACAATTCCCCATCAGTCTTCTTTCTTCTTCAACAACAAATGTATAAGAGGACCATATTTACAAGAGAAATAGAAGTTTTTGGCCACTGAAAACTGGATGTGCTCTTATATTGCAAGGCCTCTAAGGTGTGCACAGAGGAAATGAAGACTCTGTTAGTGTTGTACATATAAACAAGAAGCATTCAAAAGCTGAGGAGGAACTTGAGGAAGAAGACTCACCACCCATAAGTTCCTCTTCATCAAGGTCGTCAGGCACATTATAACTGCGGCCCAGTGTCTCTTGGATTTCTGAGCTGTAATCCACTAAATCCATCATTTCATCTTGCATTTTCTGTGTTCCACACATTACACATGTCACTGGTCAGCCATCTCTCTCTAATTTTCTTGCCAGCTAAGAAACATGTTCAGAACCTTTGGGTTTTTTAACACTACCATCCTTGATCTCTCTCTCTCCCTGCCCACAACACCGAGCAAGCCCATAACTTGCAGACAGTCTAACAAGTACCTAGCTCTCCAATGCCAGGAGTCTCAAACTCATGCCACCAGGATAACTAAATCCAGATGTTCTCTCTCACACATACAATGTCAATAAATATTATCCAGAATTTCTGTGCCTTTCTCAACTCTATCAATCCTGATCTCCAATAGTTTCTCTCATCACAAGACTGAGCAAGCTTGTCCCTACCCACATTGTCAACAGTACCTTACTGTCTGGGGTTTCAAGCTCAGTTTTGAAGCTGATAAAACAATTTCTAGCATATTGGTCATTCTGCAACAAGTGAGACAAGATTAGGTGAAGCCAGAGGACAGGGACATACATCAATG
>Ga0209208_10006094_pt1 | contig 16658 bp, 6 predicted proteins | sample S1TSphfallax_3_FD_187694 | JGI IMG/M metagenome (GOLD analysis project Ga0209208, IMG submission 187694) | Host-associated microbial communities from peat moss isolated from Minnesota, USA - S1T2_Fd - Sphagnum fallax MG (SPAdes) (version 2) | ecosystem: Host-associated > Plants > Peat moss >...
CCCCCCATATCATGTTTTCACCCTTGACAATTTTACAAAAAAATGTTAAGGTTAGGCAAAAATTGAGGTTTGGTGTTTTGCAACACAAGCTTTTGTAATTGAGCAATTCTTGTTCATGTTTACCAAAGTATGTAACAATGCAATATATGGGTTGTAGACTTGGTTGGGTTGCATCTAAATATCCCCAATGATATAGTAGCAAATTTGGAAAAAAAATTGAAACAACTAGAGAAGAAAATAGGTACAATCCCTTTGAAAGGAATGTGGACATACTAAATTAGGAGGGGAGAGATTCCACTTTAGTCAATACATATTAATGGAAGATGTTACATGTGTAGCCATGGGCAAAGTTGCAATCTATGTTTACACCTTCTTTGTTGATAATGTTTGTTTATATTTCACAACCTTTTGCAACAATTTAAAGCAAAAGCAATGAAGTCTTATTCACAAGAGATGTTGCAACACCACTATTGTCCTTAGAAGTTGCACTAGTTATGCTTGTCCTTCAAGTGGTTCCAAAGTAGGGTCGCTCATTTTTTGCATTACAATCTAGCTTTTTACGTGCTATTAACATGCCATAAAATCAATAATATGCCAAATTTGTGGTTATATTTAAATTATCAACTTGAATAAAAAGACATCTATAACATTGCAATAACACAAAAAAAGTCCATGAACTTATTCTTCTTCTAACAAGTGCCACAAACTCAAATGGCCCCTTCCTTTTTGTGTAAACCCCAAACCTTGCAAAGTGCTACAAGAATTGCAAATTGATGTAAATTTGAAGAAACTTGAGATCAAGAGTGCCCTTATCTAACACACAAGACTACCTTCAAACAAAACTCACCCAAAAATATGTAAAAAAAGAAACAACACATGATGAAAAGTTTAATGAAGAAAATTTCTAAAATATTTAGTAAAGTAAAGGGTATTACACCTTGCCCTAAATGAGAAGCTCCACAACAACTTGAATTTTACGCCCAATATCCATTTTCTACAAAATCAAATCAAATGTTCCTTTTGAATATATCAATGTTTTCATTAAAAGAAATCCATTCCTTTGCAACCAGTAAATCAATGACTAAATGTCTTAAATGACTATATAATTGATTGTAATTATGACATATTAATTCAAATCCTATGGGGTCAAAACATGTAACTAGGAGCCAAAAAAGGCGTCGGATGTTACACATAATCAATCAAAATCCAACATTTTTTTTAAAATTACCATTCAAAACCATAATAATCATGGCAAGTTACTTTTTTTCCCTCATATGAATGTTAAAGAACTTAAAGTAAAAATTCATTTGATTCAATTTTAAGTTTGGTTTTAATTTAGGACATTTGAAAATGTACACCTACTATGTCAAATGGAGTCAATTTTGCAAAGGACTATCAAAAGGACTCATATAATCAAAAAAATTCATTGAAAAAAATATAGATGATAAAAACATATTAGCCAAATTCAAAAAGCACTCATACTTTTTAAAATGTGGAATTTTAAGAATTTAATAATTCAAAGAATGTTTCAAAATTGTTTCAAAATTTCAAAGCTTCAAAAATCCTTTACCACATACAAATGGGTTATAATGTACATGGTGTATGAAAAAAAAGTATAAAACTTAGAGTATAAAACTAAGGAATGTGAAATTTTAATTTTTGGTGATGATTTAAATTTTTGATCATGTTTTAAAATGAAACCTTGAATCTGTACGGAATTTGCACATTTTTAAAAAAATTATATTTATTCAATAATGAATTTTTAAAAATGTGATGCATTGGGGAAATTTTTAATATCTTTTAGAACAAGTTACAAAAAAATGATTCAAAAATTCATTTGCATGTAAAAGTTTTTTTGGCAAAAAAAAAAGTGCAATCCTTTTCCAAAGTAACCCCTTTGGCTCTTAGTTATAGGTTTTGACCATATGTGTAAAACGTTATAATCATATCTTAGTAGTGCATTTGATTAATAGATGATGACCTAGTAATGAGAAATGATAAGTCATTGTTATATTTCATTCATATGGCATTAATGATTGATGAGCAACTAGTGGCATTTACAACATGGTCATTTGGACCATAAAGTCATGTAGTCACATCCAATTGCAAATGGCATTTACAACTAGTTTTGTAGCTATAAATGTAATTGTAAATGCCAAGTCTTGGCGTTGTGTTAGTTTAGTTTACCTTTTAAATGTATCCATTATTATAATTAATAAAAATAATATATGATAATATTACATTATTATTAATGTAGTTAGTAGTTAAACTAGCTAGCTATTTTATTATATTATCATCTCATTTGTTATAGCTCTTATTACCAATTTTCATAATTCAAACATCCAATTTTAGACTCAAATAAGTTTTTTTTAAATTGAAATATCAAATTTTCAATTCAAAAAAAACTTTTCAGAATTCCAATATAAATTTCTAAATTGAATATATTTCAATTTCAAATAATAAAATTCCAAGTTTAAAAAAATATTTTAAAGAATTGAAATAATAATTTTTAGATTCAAATGACAATTATCATAAACCTATTCATTGATGAAAATAGACTTAAAACCATTTAGCTCATATGATGAAGTTATCAATAGTTGTAACATAGTCACAACAATGACCAAAATAATTGAAATTTGATCTTATAGTTGCAAATACTCCCAAAACTAGTTGCAAACGATTACAAGCCACATGTACTCACAAATTTAATGGTTGCATTTTGGTGAATTTCTACTAGTGACATCAACCCAAGGTTGTAAAACTTTTGATGGGACCTCTAGTTAAAATTTGGACATCCATTTGGGAATATTGACGGTCACAGGTTTAGGGGATATGATAGGCCTAAATAAATGGGAGGCTTGCACCACCATTTTTGTTTCATGGTTGTTTTGATGTGTAGAAAGACCTATCCAATCCCCGACTTTTGTTTCCATGGTAAGATATTGAAAGTAGGTTATAATGAACTTCTTTTGCATGTCACAATGGCAATGATTTTAGGTGGGAATTAGACAATGATATAAAACCGCAATTCAAGTTAAGAATTCCAACAAAAGGGACTCATATAAGTGAAGTTTACTTCTTCATCCTTCTATCTTTGAAAGAATTAAACAAAAAACATTAATATTCAATGAAAGGTGGACTTTGCGATTGAGGTAAACTTTGGGTTACAATACATAAGCAAAATTATTATGGACTGATTGCTCATAATGGAATTGATGTTCATTTTTGAAACTTTGGAACATAAATCTTTGAAGGGTTACCAAACTTAAGATTTTTAAAAATAGAGTAAAATGTTGCCCACTTTTTTTTTGTTATTTAAATTTTGGATTTCAAAGTTGCAGAGTTTCGCAAAGTTCATCACCTTTCAAAGTTATGCTTTTCCAAAATCAAACAATAAAAAATTGGACTTTTGGAAAATTGCAAAAAAACTTGAAATTCGAACGTATGCTTCCATGTAAATGAAACATAAGGTTTAAGGTTGGTTTAAAATTAGGTATGCCTTGCACCTTTTTGAAACTCTAGGCTTTTCACAACATTTTGTGTTCATTTTTTTTGTTTGAATTACAATATAACTTGTCATATCATGTTTTTGTTGCATGTCCATATAACAACTAGCTACCAAATACACTCATGGTAATTTGGTTCTATCCATTAGCAAATAGGAAATTTCTAAAAGAAAATTTCAAATATATGACTAAGTTTGTGATTAATATTCCATTCATAAAGGATAAAAATGACTAATAGCCCTAAAGTCATTACAGACAACATGTGGCACATTTCATCCATTAATCATAAAGGATATATATGAAGTCATTATTGACAGTTTAGTCATTGTGAATTTGTTTTTTATTACTAAAAATTGGACCCAAAAAGGTTGGGCAACATTAATTTTTAAAACTATAATATTTATTATCATACATTTATTATACATTATAAAAAAGATATATTCTTATTTCAATTATTTTTAATTTCATTATTTTCCATCCTATCAATTGTTGAGACATGTTACCACTTAAGTTAGGTTAGACGCCTAGTTTAAGTGGTTAAATAAACATTACAACAAAAGGTGTCCTTGTATGTGAAGTGATTCATTAAATTTTGAATGAATTCACTAATTTTAATAAATGGAGATTAGTTAAAAAGTAATGAATTCATTGGTCTAGTGAATGGGGACTAATGAACTACACCCACATTTTGTAATAGTGAGACCATTTAATCTAATTAGGTAAACACTTAATTTAGGTAGTCTAGGTAGCTAAAGAATATTCAATCAATATTCCATCATTGACCACAATGAATGTCATTTGTGAAATTTGATCCTTAGACCCCAAGGATAAAGTTCATTTCTTTTACCACCAAACCATCCCAATTGTTGTGTAAATAATTTAATGTTTATTTTATTTAGACCATACCTCATTTAAACATTACACAAAACTTTACATTTGATAATGCATATCTTATTAATAAATTTTCCAAATGAAAGAATTGAAACTTTATTCATTAAGTTCCTTCAATAATGTACACAATTATATATATATAGCTTCAAAAGAATTGTTTTTGAATTTTGTTATTGAATACATTTCAATGGCAATTCTTTGGAAAAATAAATTCAAACACATGATTTATAAATGGATCACAAATAAATTATACTTTATATATATATATATATATATCCTATTTAGTGTGATTTATAAATTTAGTCTAAATATTTTTTTGAAATTATATAATTTTTCATGTTTAAACATATAATGTAATATTATTTTGTAATGATATAATTATTTTACATATGTAAAGTAAACTTATTTCCTTATATACATATAGTATGTAAATTATTAGGTAAATTTATTATAAACAATTATTTGTAGTATATCATATTTTCACCATTAAATTTTATTTCAAAATATAATAAATAATTTATTCACATAAAATATTTAAAAATGGATCATGTATCAAGTATATTTCTAAAAAATATATTAAAATTTTATATATACATATACATGTATAAATATTAATCGAAACCAAATCATTACATGCCATAATTCTTTATGTTTGTTTGTATTCGTATGAAATGACTAATAGTCATTTTTGAATCATTGTAAAGTAATTTTATGACCACATTGTCTATGTAATGACACATCAATTTATCTACATCATTTGCATAATCATTTTTTTATTATATTTGAAATGACTTTATCTAGGTTACATTTTTAAAGGATATTTTGGACATCCATGTCATTTTGTGGTCATTGTTGTAACCACCATTGCAACTACACCTACGACTACAGAAAGTTATTTATATAAAATATATATTTGTGTATATAATAAAATTATGTATGTTTATAAAATAATATATTATTATATTAATATTCAAATCTATTTTCGAATATTTATTTTTGAATTAATTAATTAATTTCTGATTATTTACATATCATATACATATGATATGTACACAAATTATATAATACATGAATCACATAATCATATATACAACCGTATAAAATAATATTTTATCATAAAATTACCTATAGTCAATGTAGTCAACATAGTGAAAACAAGCATTGATCCTTAGGCCTCCTTGAATTAGGCCATCAACCTACCACATCACATGTGACACAATGTTGTCACATAAAAACTTTGTCATGCTCCAACATTTGAATGTATAAAAATACAAATTAAAAAATTTAATTTCTTTTTCAAATACTTAATCAAAGAACATATGAATATGAATTATTAAATTTTGGAGCATAATTTACATATGTGGACCATATAAAATTCAAGTAACAATTTTTTACATAGAAATTCACTTTTGAATTTTTAAAATTTTACCATATCTGTTATGTTTCAATACATGATAATTTTTAATAAATATATGTATAAATATTATGTATCATATGTACATAATATATACATATTATAATATGTGTATACATTTATATAAATATATTCAATATTTATACTTTACATACGAATATTTAATTTTCATTATATCATTTAATTTAATAATCATATATTAATTCCAATTTTATATTTCTTTTCATTAAATTTTTAATTAATTAATAGAATTGATATTTATAAAATTTATTTACCAATTAATTTTATTATATTTATTATAATCCAAACACTTAACATAACATTATAATTGTACTAGTTTTTCATTATTTCAATTTTTTATAATTCTAAATCTATTAAAATCTACATATTTAATACAATATATACACATACATATGCAATGTTATATGTATATAAATATTTACTGAAATATTTTTGAGATATATACATAATACAAAAAATATTTTGTAACAAAATTAAAATTTGATATTTTGTAAATTTATGAATCCTAAACCCATAGATAAATTTGGTAAAACTTTGTTAAATTTGGTTTAAATAGCATGGAATAGCTTGAATTATGTTTTTTTGTTATTAAAATAGGATATTTAGATTACACTTAGTTAGACTAAAGTTAAAGTTCTTTAATTTTGGTTAAAGCAATATAAATCAAGCTAAATCAGGTTATTATGGGTAAAATAGGATCAATGTTTTAATATTTTGATAAAATTGGCTAAAACTTGGTTAAGCTTGGTTAAATGAAGATTTTTTTTTCTAAATTAAATGATTTTGGCTAAATTTGGTCAAACCTAGCAAAAACTTATTTAAATTTGGTTATGTATTTGGCTAAATTTTAATAAATTAGGCTAAACGTGGATACATTTTTAAAATTAGGTTAAACTTCAATACTAAAATTAAATGTGGTTTAAATTGGTGAAATCAAGTTACATGAAAGCACTTAGGCTAAACATGGTCAATTAAACTTAGCAAAATTGAGTTAACTAATCTAAATTTTGCTAAACTTAGCCAAATTTAAATGTTGTTAAAATTGGTTACATTTAGCTAAACTAAACTAAATTAGCTTACATATGTTAAAATATGTTATATTAAGTTAAAATATAAGATTATTTATAATAAATTAGGTTATTTAAAATAACTATATAGGCTACTTAGGGTGAACTAGCCTTTAAGTGGGTTAATTTAAGATTAGATTAAGTTAAAATTGATTAATTTAATTTAAATTATGTTTAGATTAATTCATAATAAACTACATTAATATATATTAAACTAAGGATTATTTAAATTAAATTAAACTAAGGTAAAGTAAGCTAAGTTAAGCTTCCAATACAAATTTGACCATGTTGATATGTATTTTAATGTATGTTTTTTAAACTTGCTACAACCTGGTCAAGTATTTACTTTATTATGGTTACATTAGTCATGTAGTCATATTTGTAGTCACAAACTCATAATTGTGACTATATTCGTCAAAATGACTACAATTCAAATCCACTTACAACTACATGACTATTTTGGGCAATAGCCGCAACATGTCTTAGTCATAGAAACCACATTTTGGTGTAGTGTAAACTTAACCTAGGTTAACGTAACATAGTTAGTTAATTAGTAATTGTTAATTAATATGTAATTGTCAATACATGTGACTATGTTGCAACTAGATTACAACTAAAAACATATTTGATGTCTTTTATCTTTGGTTTCAAATTTGAAAACTATATAAGCAAGTGCACTAAAACATTGAAAACACACAAAGAACATTAAAAACCAAGTGCCATTTGGGATGAACGAATCAAATAGGCTTGACCTTTAAAGGTTAAATTTGGAATAAAATAGGATTTAAAAACCTAACCTACTTCCTAGCCTAGGTCTACTTAACTACCTACCTAGCTTAAACCTACCTACCTAACATAGGTAGGTAGGGCTAAGTAGATAAGTAAATAGGCCAATTGACCTATGTGGACTATATTAGGCTTAAGTACCCTACACATCCCTAAGCTACCTATAAATTATCACGTCTTTTTTTAATTTGATAAAAGATTTATCTATAAATTGCCACATGTCAGCTCATAATTTGATCAAAAATTAACCTACAAACTACCACTTGTACCCCTTAAATTTGTCAAAATATACACTTTACTAATATAATTTAAGTTTCCCTAGGTTAATAAACATGCCACATGTCACATTGACATATTTTGTTCAATGTACACATGGCACAATGTAAGGTCCAATCAATTTAGTTGCATGCTAGGCGCATGGCAATCACATGGACCATATGTTTCAAATATGGATGAAACCATATGTGTTGACTTTGATTTCAACTATTGTTTGCAACTAAAAACGCATGTGCCTTGTTCAAGGCAACTAGGGGATTTTTAGTTGCATATGACGCAAACAACTAGAAAATAGTTGCATAGGCCAATTGCAAAATGCCATTTTTCTTCTAATGCCATTTGCCCACCTACCTACTTCCCATAACCTACCTACCTATCTCCTACCTATCATCTTACAATTTGCCTACAACATCTTACTTCATAGTTTTGTAATGATATGAAAAAAAACATGTGAAAAAAAACTTGACAAAAATTGGACACCTTTTGATGGTGTAGTCCATTGGTAAGGATTTGATTTATCATTGTGAAAGTGAGAGGCTGAATTCCTCTATCTTCAACCCTTGAAGTATCATTGCACCATCCACACCAAAGCAAACTAGCTTGCTAGCCAATCCACATCATACAATCCCCCAAAAGTAGTGGTAGAATTGACCAACATAGTGGTGAGGTTATCAAACCCACCTTGTTTAGTGACATGTTGCAAATTTCAACCACATAAACATGGATGGAAATCCAACTCTAATTATTGATCATTGTGACCTCATCATAATTCATAGGAAAAAAATTGGTCTTTTGAACTACATGTTTCATAGTTGCCAAAACCATATTATGCATACAATTTGCCATTCACCATATAAAGGAAACATTCTAGTGCATCTTGGGCACCTTTTCAACCTTCATAAATGTAAATAATCTTTCCATGCATTCATAATCTATCATTGGCCCACCCTATTTCAATAAATGAAACATGGTAACAAATTGTAGGCATTTTTTTTTCCTTCAAGCCTTCTTTACATCAATATCAAAATATAATGGTCAATAATAAAACCACTTAAGGGTAAGTTCACAATAAAATGAACCACACCTACATGACTGTCCTTTGTTCAGAAAGTAGTTTGTGAAATTTAACACCATGTGGCAACATTTGGGGTGTCATAATATATTATTTTCTAGGGATGTGCATATTTGAATATATCCCACCTCTAACTTTTGAATAATTTCACAATTTTTTTGCATATTATGTTAGAATATAACCTAAGCAAGATATTAAAAAAAAAATTATTTCATTTCATTTTACAAAGTAGGAGATTGGAGTATGTTTGTGGAAATAAATGTAATGTACTTATGTATTCAAAAACACAAATATATTCCGAAACTAATTTAAATGATTTCTAATTTTTATGAAAGTTGAAAGTATATTGAACCATGTCATTTCATATACTTTGAACCATCTTTGGATACCATGCGACTAATTTGAAAATTTTCATCTCAAAAAATGAGTTTTTTAGCAAGGATGTGATAAATGTGTGGTAAATTGAAAATTTGACAAGTAATCACATTCACATAGAAGATGACAAACATACCTAGTGTGCCACATTTTAATATTCATTAAAATTGATTGTTTTAAAAACTAATGAACCCTTAAAGTTAATGTAATCAAAATGAGACAATGGCTACTATAAATATACCCATAGATCCTTCAATATAAATAATGAAATTTATTATATTTAAAAAAAATTAAATAAAGTAAATTTTTTAAATATAATAATTATAGACCTCAAAAACCAAAATTGATACCAAAATTAAATATACCATATCTTTGGAACAATTATATTGTATATATTATAATACAAGACCCAAAAGTGCCCAAAAAGGGGTTGCCATAATGTGATTTCACCTTGAAAAGATAAGACTTTTGAAATTCAATTCCTATTGAATCAACATAGTTGATTATTGTGTACCAATAAGCCTAGCTAAGTTTGGTGCTCACACATGCTAGGAATCATTATCCTTGTGGTTCTTTCTTAGTAATGTTAGTGTGATAGAAATTGCACAAGGGATCATACAAAGAGTACGTTTGATGTTAAAGATCGCATTTGTTTGATTTGTGTGAAAGAAAATCATCATGGTGAAGGCAAAGAAGAAGATGAAGAGGGAGGTCCATTCTGAATTTCCTCCATGGGATCATGTGGAATACAAAGATTAGATGGATGAATGTTTTAGAACTATCAAAAAGTTAATCAACAAAGGGCTCAACCCTAGGGGACATATCTCCTCGCATATTGTGTTTAATGCAAACATATTTGAGGTTTTTGGACCATGCTTTGATGGATACATATTTACCAATCCACATTTCCACCTTGACACCAAGAGGCATCTCATGCAACTTTACTAGTATTTTCACAATACAAACCATGTTGTCAATAATGAGTTCATGATTTGGCTTGTGAAGGGGTACATTGCATAGGAAAAGGGTGAAAATGTAAATTGGGTGAAGGTAGTAGCTTCAATAGCCCAAGAAAAGGCTCAAAGAAAAGAAGTGAAAATAATGAAAAGTGGATCTAGGGAGTTGTTTGGGAAGAATGGGGGCAAGGGATCTACCAAATTGGAATGCAAGTTTTCAAACTCACCACTTTTTGCCTTAAATATGGATGCATCACATAACCAAAATGTGGTGTGTTTGTATGTTATTTCAAATAGAACAATGACAAAAGTAAGTGAAATGCATGTTCTTGTGCAAGAATTCACAGAGCAATGCAATTGAAAATTTCACATGTAAAGGTTAAGAGAACCAAGCTCTTTGAGAAACTCATAAGGTTAAATATCAATATGGAGGATTGGAAGGTGGTAACATTTGATGCACAAAACTTAGTAGCTTGAAATGAATCCCAATAAAAGAAGTTGCTTCAAGCAAAGGTATGACATGAATCCTAGGGTTGTTCGCTTTTTTTTGTTATCTTAATCTTTAAGTTTTTTTTCAAAACGCATTTGTCATTGTTTGCAATTTAGGGATTGATTTAGGGGTTAGTCTAGGGCCAAAAAAATCATAGCCTAGGGAACTTGGGAAAAAATCCTAGCATTAAAAGATGAAGAAAATTTAGTTGTCCATAGATAGTTTAAAGAAATGAAAATGAATAGTGGGAGCTTGTTTTGGCCTCAACCCATTTTTCATCTTAAAGAGCATGCACTATCTTACAAACCAATTTTGGTTGTCAAGCCTTGTGGATTTTGTTTTTAGGGTTTTCATTGTATTGACATAACAATTACTTCTTGTAAACATGTGTACCACCCATTTTGTTTGGAATTTTTTTTGAAAAACAATAACAAATGCCTTTTATGTGTGGGCATTTTTTACACCTAGATTGGATGAAAAGTTCGGGATTTTCTAATGAGGATGATGCCATGAAATAGCTGGAAATTAACATGGGGATTGAAAATTTATGGGAGGAGATGAAGCAATCTCTATTGGAAGCAACCCCAATTGATGTTCTTCCAAATAAGTTTAATCAATAACCATGTTTTCTTTTTTTTTACTAAACTAATGTTGAACTAATAAAAAGTATAATGCCCAAGTCCTTGGTAATAGTAATGACAACTATCATGATCATGTTTAATTAATCTCGTAACAATAGTAAGCAAATTTTTTGTTATATATGTCATAAGCACCATTGATGTTAGGAGTCATACCTACATTAGTTGCAAATAACACTTATGCTATGGAGAAGCATGAATAAATCAATTATTCCTAGAATTATAATAGGAAGTGGTTTGGGGGTAGTAGTTGGGGGTCCATTCACGATTGGGATATTGAAAAGGAGTGTCTAATCTAAAAATGATTACAAAGGACAACTTTGGATTTTTGTTTATCTTACATTATTATAATTATAGTGGATTGTTGTATGTTAATAGATAAAATGATGTCTTTTTAAATTAATAAAATGATTTGGATACTATGTAAATGTCATTTTGAGTCTTGTAAACTAAAGTAATCAAATGTTTAAACTGCAATTTTTTAAAAAGAATCAAAAGGAATGCATAAGTCATACAATTGATGTCAAAAAATTTGTACAACAAAAACATGTTCATTAGATGAATTTGATGAAAAACCAAATCATACAAAAATTTCAAAATCTTGAAATTTTGAAGGAAAGGGTTGTAAGGCAAAGGATTCACTTTTTTGACCATTTGATAAAAAATATATGTTCATGGGTTCAAAATGTCTAGCTATAAATGCAAGTCACATGTGAAGGAAATAATCTTGCCAAAAAACATGTTTGGTTGTCCATTGAAACCCGTTTTAAGACTTTCTAGGATTTTTTGCATTTTTGGCATTAAACCAAAATATTCATACACAATTATGTATGAATGTGAAAAATCACCATTAACACATGAATTATCTTATATTGGACTATTCAATTTTTCTCAGTTAAGTTTGTTTCATGTAAATGTATTTGTAAAAAGTAGTTTAAAAAAGTCCTTAAGTCCTTTTTTTCTTTTTTTGGTACCCCAACCATGAATGGACCTTTGGGTGATGTGGAAAAGCATTGGATTAAAATGGAAAAGTAGTTCATTCCTAAAAATAATGGTATAAAATAACACTTAGGTGATAGATAAGCACTTGGTTGATGGAAAAGTAGTCAACTGGTTGTTGGAAATGCATTAGAATAATGGTTTTATGTAGCACTTGAATGATCGACAAACATTTGGTTGTTGGAAAAATAGTTATAATGGTTTAAGGTAGTAGTTGGGTGACATGGAAAACACTTCATTGATGGAAAAGTAGTTGGTTCTTGGAAATGAAGTAAAGTAATGGTTTAAGGTAACACTTAGGTCATAGACAAGCATTTGGTTGATGGATAAGCAATAGGAAGTGGTTTTTTGTTTAATCACAAGCAATTAAGTTGATGGTTCCAATGAATAAACATTTTGTTTGTAATAGGATACAAGAGGCTAAGTGCAATGTTATGTTGTTGAAATTTTAATTACATATGGGAATAGTTAATTTTTTAAAAATATGCATAGAGTACTTGTGAAGTCATTTATTTCATTTTTATATGAGTTTGGCTATTTGAAATCAAATTTGTATAGGGCTTGTAGATACTTTGAACATTTTAAATGTCATATTATTTGAAGCACATGAAATTTGAAATTCAAAAAACTAATACACATTTATAATGCATATGTATTTCAATGTGTGCAATTGACATTTTTGAAATAGGATTGGGTTCCACATCCTTTAGTGATTAGCTTGTGGCAAGAAGGCTTGATCTACATGTGGCTAATAATATTAGTCCTCTTCCTTTAGTGTCAAATAATGAAACTACTTGATTGGCTCCAACAAAAAGTCCAAAAATGACTAAAACTTTGAGTAATGAAGTTAAATTGCCTTTGAAGTTGCATTTGGAGAAGTTCACCATGGATGAAAAAGAACAACTTCTTTCAAATGACAAAATTTTGCCTACCTTTAAGCCTTTAAGTGACTTCATTAACACTATAAATAAAAATCAAGTTGAACTTGATGTGTAACCTACATTGAACAATAAAAATTGTTAAGCACAGGTTCGTGGTTTATGCAAATATTTTTTTAGTTAACAATGTAATATTACATTTTCATCATTAAATTTTTTCACTCATAACTAGTTGTGATATATGTGTTAAGGACACAAAGGACCACAAGAACAATTGTTTAACACGGTTCACAAACTTATTCACAATGTTTAATAGATATTAAAAATTTTATTAAGATAATAAATGATTTTAATCATTTTTAAAAATATATTTGCATCTTTTAATACATTATGATGCATTTGATTTTGGCACAAATATATTATAACAACACATCATATTAGATTTTTAAAATGTATTTTATTTAGAATTGGACTCATTTGGCTTTTGACCTACCATAATATGCAAAAACATTGTGAAAATCTTTCATAACAATGACATGGTTGAAGTTCAAACATGGGACCTTTAAAAAAGGTACAATGTGACAACAATGTGCCCCCCCCAATATTGTGCTTTCACCCAAAAAAATCTTATATTTAACCAAGTTAGTTGCCTTCCAAGTGGCATATTTCAACTTCTTTCTTATTGTTTTTACCTCCAAATTTCAAATGCATTCCCAATCTATTTTGGGGTCCAAATTGAAATTTTCATCATGTAAAATGTAGAGGTATATAATGTTGTCACTTGAGTTTAGGAGGCCTCCCAAGTAATGACTAGCCAAGAATTGAATGTCCACACTGTTTCAAAAAATGTGGAAGGTGTAGCTAAGCCTCTAAGATATTATTTCCAAAAATGAAAGGGCATCACTATGTCATTAAAATAATTGTTAAATGCAAAAAATAATAATTTTATCCCACCGAGGATATTTCAATCGAAGTGAAATTAACTCCAAATGTTGATCCTTATACTTTAGTTCATTTAACTTATTTGAACTACATATTTTTGAACTCAATGGACTTGATCCAAAGTACAAATGTGAACCATTTTGTTGGTGAACCATAGATCTTTGTTCCTAAAGGATCATACACAGAAGTCGACATTCCCCACCATAGTAGTCTAGGAAGGATGGGAACCAATGAAAAGGTGACACCCAATTCAAAAGCTAGTTGGCAACACCTTAAAGGCACAACCAAACATGTTAAACAAATTTCCACAAAAAACCAAGTTGAAAAATTTGGTCCAACATTTTTTATTCTTACTAAGACAACTAAATAATTTGTTGTGGCCCTAAGAACCATTAAGTTCATATATTATAATTTTGATGGTTTAGGTTACAAATATGGATGACATTATGCCCAAATTTAAAAAGTTGGTGAATTCAATCTTATTTATGGTGCATAAATTTTGATTTTCTTAGGTTTTGCAAATGGCTTTTATGAACTTGATGGAACTTTTGATAGTCAAGGTCAAACTAGAGCTCACCATTTTTGGGAGCATCCAAAGATCATTTTTTGAAAAAGTTCATATTAATATAAATGGGCAACATCTTTTGAAACTAAAATCTTTTGTGAAAATAAATCTTGTTTCATGGAATATCTTGTGATTTAGTTTGAACTATTTTTGCAAGTTTTTATTAATGATTTTTAAATGTTAAATGCATTAAAAGTTCAGTTGATATTGGGCTTTGTATTGCATGCATTGAATTTTCTCAAAGGTATTAAACTTATATGTTGGATCCCCACCTATCTTTTTGGACAATATGTAAATCACCAATGAATTGCAATGAATAGTCACCAATTAATTTTTGGAAGAAATCAAGGATCCTAGCACGATCATTTAGTGACTTGTAGTTGCACAAATATCCCCATTTAAGTTGGGATAACCGAGTGTGCAGGTGGGAAGTTAAGAGATTAAATGGAGCCAAAATTTTAATTTATAGATATAATTGTACAAGCTTGTAGTAATGTAATGCTACAGATGCACATTATTACAATTGAGAAAAACAAAAACATATACTTGCAATTTTGGTTGCATTGTTGAGAATGGAAGTCACATCAAGTTATTTGATTTTTCATTACCCTTTACATAGTCCAATGATCTTTAAGTACAATTTATAAACCCCAATGATCAAATTTAAGCAGATTTGGATTTATAGATATTTTATAATATTCATGGTCACCATCCTCGTGTTATCAGCTAACCACCATTTTATGTTTGCCATCTTAAAATTCCTCCTTAATTGAATCTTTTCAAAAAGAAAATTTATTAACAAATCCTACAATACACTTTTAATATAACATTAATGAGCTCATATGTGGCATAATTTCCCTTCACAACATGTGTAATAGGTGCCATAAATTTTTTTGAAGCCAATATTAGATGTGAAAACAAAAATGCAACAAGCTTATCATCACAAAAGGTGTAAGAATGACTCCTTGCATTCAACTTTTCATACCAAAATTCACACACAACTACATTTCCTTCCATCCATTCATTACCAACTCCATCCATTAAGGAAGTAACCACAACATGAAGACCTTTATCAACCAACATTAGCGTAAATGGTTCATTTCCTAAAGTAGGCACAACTACTGACGCACTCCCAACTCCTTGAAGGACTCAAATGTGAGTCCAAATGAAAGACAGAGGAAGGGGGAGGAGTCGCGGCACGCTCCTTAGTTCACAACACTTCGAGGGGGTAGAGGGGCGTGTTGGAGCTTCGGGATGGGACTAGGAAGAGTTGACAAGCTTCACTCACTCACACGGGCCTCCACATAACCCACATAAGGTGGTTAGTGCATAGTTGGAGCACCAAAGGTGCTAGGACGAATCACGGGCAACACGGACACACAAGACTCACCACAGCCCGGACTTGGGGGAAGCCACCACCTTCCCCCTTATAGTATACTTTGCACCTCTCCACGGGGCCTACATCCAAATGACTTTTCTCTCCCGGGACTTTGGAGTGGGAGTCCCGAAATCGCGCCAACCGAGACTCCCGCAACTTTGGAGCCCCATAACTTTACGAGCAGACCTCTGATTGAGGTGCAGTCTCAAGCAAAGTTGTAGCTCTCGTCAAGAGCTTTTTAACGGTATGTCGCACGTTGTTTTTAACCAAGTAAATCAGGTCGATTCCCAACTTTTTCTGGTCGGGAGTCAAATTGGCAATTTGATTCCTGGCCCTTCTTTTGGCCATAACTTGTGTTTTAGATGTCCAAATGAACAATGCGAGCACATTTTGAATATCTACGT